>ERZ773111.163-NODE-163-length-52885-cov-6.383816_pt1 | contig 52885 bp, 50 predicted proteins | sample MGYA00580567_ERZ773111 | MGnify/ENA primary metagenome ERZ773111 (study PRJEB29015, sample SAMEA2737875) | human gut metagenome | biome: human gut; feature: human-associated habitat; material: faeces | place: China | collected 2012 ...
TAGCAGAACCTACTTTATTGACTTTAACCTTGACGGTATTACTGTCTGTTGAAACGATTTTGGCAACCGAACTGTCTGATGATGAGTATGTAATGTCGCTTATAGCGTTATTGGTTGTTATTGAAAATGTAACTGTATCACCGACACACTGCTTATATTCATTTCTTGTCACAGATAGTTTTGTGTTCGCCTCAATGTTTTTAATATCGTTGTTTGAAATTTCTATTTGCAAAGTAGAAATATCGTTTACATCGACTCTGCCGTCATTGTTTAAATCATAGTCTGTATTATCATTGAAATTAGATATTTCATTCTGCAAGAATGTAACATCGTTTACATTAACGCTATCATCGTTATTCACATCAAAGCCAGCAGCAAAGGCTGCGGTGCTGTAACAAATTATAGGTATGGCTGCTAAAGATGTAATTAGCAATTTTTTGATTAATTTATTCATTGGCTTTTAATCTCCTTGTTTCTGTTAGAAAATTTTGTAATTTCATATACATACTTCTTCTCGCATTTTTGATTTATTTGATTACACAAATGAGCCAAATTACTACTAATGCAGTTACGAGAAGTAATGTTGGTGACAATACAAATATCCACCACCAGTTAATAGCGTGGATTAGTTTTAAAAATATAAGTGCATATTGCACCAAAACTATAATTGCTGATGTGCAGCCAAAGCCTTGTTCCATAGTTTTTCTCCTTTAATTTATTTTAAGATGATTAATTTTCTGTTCGTTCAGCTCTGACACAGAGGCGGTGAGTATTAATTCCGATTGGGGTGCAGGTAACGAGTGTACATTGGTCCTTGTCATATTCACAGTTGTAATAAACATCATCGGGCAAGATGATTTCAATATTCGTTACCTTATACACAAGTTTTTTGTCAAGCGTGTGCAAGGTGAATGTATCGCCAACCTCAAGCTTATCAAGGTCTGTGAAGAGTTTGTTTGTCGTAAGTCCTGAATGACCTGTAAGAACACAATGCGTACCTTTGCCCCCTACTGGGAGAGATGTCCTTTCAAGGTGTCCTATTGCTACTGATAGTGTTTTCTCGCTTGTATCGTTGTATATAGGCAGATACACATTGATTTTTGGTATTTCAATGTATGATATGACTTCTCCTAAATTAAGAGCATTGTAATAATTACTGTTGCCAGTTGAATTGTACTTAGAGGCATTTTCTTCCATATTGCTTTTTTCGTCATCTGTAAGTCCTGAAACAGCTTTGTTATATTCATCAATCTGATTGTTTGAGTTGCTGTCATTAATGAGATTTGAGATAGTGGGGAACAATATGAGAGAAATTCCAATGATGATTATTAAAATCCATATTATTTTTTTATAATTTGTTTTTATAAATCTCAAATAGTTTTCACCTCGCATAATTATTTTTTTGCTCTGTAATCATTGTAACAAAGAAATTATGAGCGTGTAAAAAAGTCAGGTTTTGATTTATAGCTTTACATCAACAGCGTTTTTTCATATACAGTAGCGTTACTGATGTAAGGCTACTTTTAGTTTCGTTTCTTCTTTTTTAATGACTTTACCTTTTGTATTAATTTATAACAGCAGCCTGTTATAAACGGTCTAAGCATTTTTTTGCATACACCGAACATAAACAAATACATTAAGCCGAGTATAAAATAATATCCGTTAGAATTATCAACAGATGTATCAGCAAAAAACCAATTAAAAAATTTCTCTATCTCAGTGCTAAAAAGCAAACAGGATATTCCCATAAGAATTGCAGTAACAACTATATTTAACAGAGTGTTTATGAGTATAGTTTTTTTATTTTCTCTTGTTACACACATTACCGTAAAATTTGTAAAATTTAAAGTTATTGCCAAAACATTAATTACAGTGAAAATTTCTAAATAAATCAGCATTTATTTTTTTAAACTCCTTCAAAAAAATAAAAGCAGCTTTGAATTTTGAATGATAAACCCAAAAGCAAAGCTGCTTTTTTGATAAACAGAAAAGTTAAGATACAAGAGTTAAGATAATAAAATTACTCTTTTGTCTTATTTCTTGTAGTAAGAATAAACATAGCTCCGCCTGCAAGAGCAATCACAATGCCGAGTAACCAAAGAGCAGACTGTACTGCACCAGTTTTAGGCATATCAGGAACAAGGCTGTTTACGATTTCCACATTATTGCTTGCAATATGAGATGTCTTGTTTACCTTGATTTCAATAGGCTCTGCGTGGAGAGCGTAACCTGCTGGAGCTTGTGTTTCAACGAGCCAGTAGGTTGTTTCACCGTTCTCAACACCGCCCTGTGCCTTTTCATCTTCTGTTTTTGAGAACGAACCGTATGCAAGACCTGAGAATGTTACAACACCGTTTTCATCAGACTGCTGAGTAGCTATCGGAGAAATTCCGTTAGCATTGTCATCTTTATTCTTATACAAAGCAAATGTAGCACCCTGTAAGCCTCTGCGACTTTCATCAACCTTGTAGAACGAATAACCGCCTGTATGAACAGTAGGTGTTTCAGATGTAACTTTATATGTACTTTCTGTACCAATGTTATTTGTATAGGTAAGCTTTGATGTGTTCGGAATATCAACCGCAAGCTCTGCCTCTGAGGTAAGCTCTGTATTGAAATATAACTCTACTTCGGAGTAGCTTGTGAGTTTTTTAGTATCAATCGCAAATGATACATTCAAACCGTCCTCAGATACAGTATAGTCTGTACCCTCTGTAAGCTTAGTCTTGTTATCAAGATAAAGCTCTGCACCTGTATATTTAAGACCCTCGCTCATTGTATCGGTGATTGTATATGTAGTCATATCGCCGATTTCATAAGGAATCGAAGTATTAATTTCCCAATATACCGTATCGCCGATATTTGCGGTGTTATCAATACCCTTTGTACCCTTTTCACCGTCAAGTATATATTTGTGGATTAAAGGATAATCATTCTCCACTTTTACTGTGCTGTCAGCAACTACTGAATCATCACGGACCATATTGCCTGCTGCGTCAATATAAAACTCATAATACTTAGTGCTGTCAACAATATACTTTTCGTCTGGAGCTTCTGTTTCAACGAAACGGTAATAGCATTGAGAAGGAAGATTGTCGATAGTAGCAGTACCGTCTGAGCCTGTAACTATATCAGGCATAAAGGTAGTAAAGTTTGTGTTATCAACTGAATATTGAAGGTCAAACTTAGCACCGTCAATAGTCTTGTTATCAACTGAGTCAACCTTCTGAAGAATCGCAGAACCGTATGATGTTTGATTCTTAGGATAACTATATACATCATACAGCCACTTTGTACCGTCACTGTTTGTGAGAGGCAAAGTGAGTACAAACGGAGCAATCTTCTTAACTACCTGTGAAGGAGATTTGGTTTCCTGCACATAGTAGATTCCGAGAGGTAAATTTTCAAGTTTTGCAACGCCTGTTGTATCTGTTGTTGCTGTATAAATCTCTGTTGATGTCGGTGCTGCCTTCTCGGCTTCCTCAAGTGACGGAATAGTAAGCTTGCCGTTATCAATGCAATCTTTAAGTTCTGCTACTTTGGTTACTGTAAAGGTAACATCAGCAAGTGGGGTAGCACCTTCTGGAATTTTGTCTGTCTGTTCTCCCTTTGAACCCTCTGTAGCTTTTGATACATCAGGCATTTCGTATTTATAGAGAGTAAGAGAGGCTGTCCTTGAATAATCAATGAGGTATGGAGATGTCTGCTGTTCCTGACTCTGAGTGCTTGATACCGCACTTGCAGAAGGAATAGCTGCGGCAGTTACACTTGCAAGAATAGCTGCTGACATAATCGCAGCTAAAATACGCTTTGTATTAGCTTTCTTCATTGCTTTTCTTCACCCTTTCAATTTTGTTATTGTTCTTATTTTTCTTGTGTTTTATTACGGTTGAAATAATTAAAAACGCAGCAAACACAACAGTAATTATAATTACAATTAAAAAAGTAATATCTATATGAGGCATTTGCAGATTTACTTTCTGAACAGTTTCTTCGTCATAAGTTGCTTCATCAGATAGTTTTACTCTTTCACCAGTAACTACAAGACGATGTGTGTTTATTGCGTAAGGAGTACAGGTGACAAGGCTTACTATGTCCTTGCCTTCCTGTATTCCAAATAGTGATGTATCGTCAGGTTCAATGACATTAATTTCAGATACTTTGTACGCATAAGTATCATCAAGTATTTTTATGTAAAATATATCGCCTTCTTTAAGTTCTGTGAGCCTGTCGAAAAATACTTGAGTAAGATATGCGGTGTGTGCTGAAATAATGGAGTGAGTGCTTTTGCCCCCTACTGGGAATGAGGAGTTCGGCAAATGTGCAGCACCTTTTGACAATACACTCTCATCAGTTCCGTGATAGATTGGTAAATCTACATCTATGCTCGGAATTACTATACTTCCGATTAAGCCATCACCAAAATTTAATGTTTCGGTATAGTCACTATCCGTGTAAAGGGACTCGAAGGACTGAGAATTTAACAGCTTGTTGTTATACTCATATGCTTTCTCCAAATAGTTTTGCTTTTCTTCATCAGTAAGGACCTTGACATTGTTGTCGTAGTTCTTGAGCTGACTGCGGTTGTTAAGTGAATTTACATAGTTTGCTACCGTTGGATAGAAAAAAGTAATAATTGCAGCAACAAGCAAAACTATACCCAAAATTAACGAGAATTTTGAATTGGAAGCAGCTCCTTTAATTTCTGTTTTTCCTTTATCATTGTTATTTTTCTTAGTCACTTCTAAGCCCCCTTTTTTAATTTAATAATTGAATCTCAGATAGTTATAATCTTTGATTCTAAAGTTTGAAGTCAATTATTTAGCTGCTTTTCTCTTTTTGATTGTTCTTACAGCAAATACTGAAATAGCTGCAAGGAGAAGAACCGAGCCTGCAACATAAACGATTGTTCTGCCTGTACCACCTGTGTTTGGAAGAATTACTTTGTAATCTTCAACGGCAAATGTTGCTGTACCGTCAGCAGGGCAGTTTGTTACATATGTACCGTTTGTAAGAACTGTGCCGTACTCGGCATTTACTTCAACCTTAATGATTTGACCGTTGAGGTTGTAGCCCTGTGGAGCTTTAGTTTCTACAAAGTAGTAAGTACCGCTTGCAAATCTCATTACTTCGCCTTTAGCGTTCTTATATACTACTTTACCTTTGCTGTCAGACACACCAACTGCAATAGAGTTTGTATTAGCCTTAGCGTCTGCTTCACTTGTATAGCCTGTAAACTCGGCATCGGAAAGTGCCTTGCCTGCCTCATCAGTCTTTGTAGATGTAATTGCATATGTGTAAACATATACTGTATTACCCTCAATCTTCAGTGTGTTAGATGAGTTACCGTACTGAAGGTTAGTTGTATTAGGGTTGCCCTGTGTGCCGATTACAGCGTATTTGTTAAGTGTTGCGTTAAATGTAACTACTACATTAGCAGCAGAATAGAAGCTTGCATTTTTGAGATAACTTTTGCTCAAAGCTACATTGAAGAGTGTTTCCTTACCCTCTTCTTTTGATGTAACATTTACATCGTAGTCAGTACCCTTTGTGAGAGTAGCAAGTGTATCGCCGTTAGCATTTACTGTTTTAACGCTGAATGAATTTGTATCAAGAGTAAGACCCTTGCTCATAGAATCATTTACAACATACTTAGTGAGCTGAACGCTTGCTGAACCTGCAACGCCCGAAGTAATCGAGTATGTAACTGTATCGCCAAGGGATACATCAGAATAGTTTACATTCTGCTTTGTTGAGTTTTCAATCTTCTTTGTAATTGACGGTGTTTCGTCCTTAACCTTTGTTGCGAGGTTAATTGAACCACTGTAAATCCAACTCGCAGTTGCCTCGTTGTAATAAGGAAGTGCGATAACGCTGTTTCTTACCTGAGTAGTACCTGCCGGATACTTTGTAACTCTTACATAATATACGCCCTGTGCAAGACCTGTAAGTTTCTTGCTTGTTGTGGCAGCACTTGATACGAATGTATCTACTGCATTAGGAGTAAGTGCTGAAAGGCTTACTGCGTCAAGCTTTGTGAGTAATGCTGCATTGTTGCCTTTGTTAAGTGCTTCGTCAATGCCGTATGCTGCATTTGTTGATGTGTACTTAGTGGCACTTGCGTTAGAGCCAAGAGTTGCTACCTTATAAACTGAGAAAGTGTAGCCTGCCTTGTTGCAGTTAAGGGTAAGAGATACTTTCTTTGATGTATCAAGGAGTTTGTTCTCGTTTGTCGCTGCACTTGCAGGCAATACACAAACGAGAAGTGTGAGTACAGCAATAAATGCTGCAAAGATTTTTCTTGCGTTTTTCATTGAGCATTTTCCTTTCTGAAAAATAAAATATTTATATATGAAAAAAGCAGCCTTGAAAATATAAATAATTTTAAGACTGCTTTAATCAACGGTTGTTGCTATTAAATTTTGATTTAGACTTAGTTTTGCGTAAGTAATATACATATGCTGTGCCTGCTATGCAAACAGCACCGAACAAAGGTAAAGCAAGTGCCAACATACCTGTACCGCCTGTGTTCATAAGAATTATGTTATTCTGAACCGATACAGAAACATTAGTGAGGCTTTCTCTCAGAACATCAATAGTGAACTCAATCTTCTTGCCGTATGGAGCAAAGCCTGAAAGCGGTTTGGTTTCAATAAAGTAATACTTTCCGCTATCCATCTTCTCAACTTTGATTTTGCCTTCCGCATTTGTTGTCAAGGTAGTAACTGCGGTATTTGCATTGTTATAGCCTTTTTCCATATAGTATTCGCCTGCGTCATTTGTATAGACTGTAAGGAGATTATTATTGCTGTCATACAGTTCAAAACCGACACCTGACTGAATATTGCCTTCATAATCTGTCTTAGTAAGTGTTACCGAACCTTTCTTGATTTCGTTAATTGCAGTAACAGATGTTTCTGCTGCGTTTTCTGTAATTCTGAAATAGATTGGCTCATCACTAAAGACATATCCGTCTAATCCCTTTGTTTCTTTGAAGTAGTAATTGCCATACGGTAAGTTACACACATAAAGCTCACCGTTATCGTCAGTTTTAAGTTTTGTTGGATTTACGGTTAATTGATATGATGACATCTTAGCATAGCTATAATCGCCGTCACCGCCATCGTAGCTGTAAAGCTCAACGAGTGAATTATCCTCGGAGGAATACAAGGCAAATTCTACGCCTGCGAGCGTATTGTCTTTATCGTCCTTCTTAGTAAGGACAACATTACCGTCAACGAGTATATTGCTTATTTCAACTACCTTAACGGAAGTAAGGCTGTCACCAAGCGTTACTGTTACATCTCTTGGAGTTTCATATCGGTTAGGGATTGAATAAGAACCTGTGGAGTCCTTAAATCCTAATTCCTTAACTGTATATGAAATTAAGCTGTTATCCGAGTTGTAAATCGGAAGCTCCGTCCACGCCTCGGTAAAGCCTTTACTATCTGTGACCTTCACACCATAGTTATTACCGTTACTGTCTGTGAGTTCAAAGTAAATATCTTCTACTACATTGTCCTGCGAATATTTTGATACCTTGAGAGATGTTTTCTTCAATGTATTTGTAAATTCAACTGTAACAGTTTTGCTCTTTTCAAGAGTAATTACCTTTGGCTCTGGTGTGTTATATCTTTCAGGTACAGTGTATGTACCGTCAGAATTTTTAAAGCCAAGTTCTGTTACGGTGTATTCGATAAGGTTATCGCTACTGTCATACACATTGAGGTTTTTAAGTGAATTATAACCGTTACTGTCTGTGCAGATAGTTTTATCTACTTTGCCGTCTGAGCTTTTGATATTGAAGTAAAAGTCTTTAACTATGTTATCCTCAGATAGTTTCTGAACGGCAAGACTGCCATATTCAAGAGTATTTTTAACTGTAACTGTCTGACGGTAATATGTATTCATATATTCAGACTTGTCATAGCTCAAAACAAATGATGTAGGTGCAAGTTCTTTGTATCGCTTAGGAAGTGAGTATGTACCGTCTGCATTTTTTATGCCAAGCTCAGTAACGGTGTAGATAATCTTGTTGTGATTTGCGTCATATACCTGTAAATCGCCAAAATAAATACGACCTCTTGAAGTTGTAGCTTTATCTTCATATGTGTTGCCTTGATTATCGGTTAATCTAAAATAGATACCGCTGATAACTTTATCATCAGACTCTTTCTTTAACAAAAGATTGATTGGCTGAAGCTTGTTATAGAAGCTATACTCAACAGGTTTATCGACACTTGAGCCTACAAGTGTTTTAGTAACAGGACTGTTTCGCACATAGTAAACAGGTAAGCCGTATCCTGTTTTAGTTTTGATACCAAGTTCTGTTATGGTGTAATTAATAGGTGTACCGTTGTTATATACCTGTAAGCCCGATAAGGTGTATGTGCCTGTTTCCGCAGAGGTACATACAATCTGCTCCCAACTGCTGTCTGCGTCAGAAGTGATTTTGAAGTAGAAATCCTTTTTGCCGTCCTCTGAAGTTTTCTTGATTGAGAGTGAGCCTGTTTCTACACCCTCAAGCACTTCAACAACTACTGCTTTATCAACTGACGGATTGCTTGCAGTTACCTGTACGGTATATACAGTCGGATCAAGAGTAAAGCCAACTGGATTTATAATTTCCTTTACATAGTATGTGCCAAACTCAACACCTTTTGTAAACACACCGTTACCGTTACTGTCTGTAACGGTTCTCTGCAAAATAGTTTTGCAGTTCTTATCAGAATACAAGCCGTAGGTTGCACCGCCAACTTCTACAAGTCCTGTAACTGTTTGTGCTTGTTTATGAATTTTGATATATCCGACATCTGGTGTTTCGGGAACTATAAGCTCGTTTTCGAGGTCAACATCACCAGTCGCTTCATTCTGCTTAATTTGTCTGATGAAGATTTTAGGGTTTACCTTAAAACCGTCTGGTGCTTTTGTTTCTTGGATACTTAGTGTGCCGAGTGGGAGTGTAGGAACACCTATGCTATTGAGGTAAAAATCCTCGCCAAAGTCGTTATCTGGTGAACGGTAATTGTCATTCAAGTGTGTATAGCCGTCAACATCAGTTCTTAACACCCACTTGCGTTCAGGCTCAAGTCCAGCAAGAACATCTGCCGAATCATAAAAGCCTTTGTAAAATTTAAGGGTAAATTCAGCACCGCCCATATCAACCGTTTGTCCTGTAACGGCATTTTTCTTCTGAATCTGAATACCGATTGGATCGTTTTTAGGAATGTTTGCGATGGTTGCACCTAAGAGTGCGTAGCCACCGTAGGTTTCATTTTCTAACAATTCAAGTTTAATAGGATCAGGAAATTTTTCAAAACCTTTGCCAGCCTTAGTTTCAACGGCATATAGCTTATCACTATATGTGATTTTATATAAATCAGACTTAGCGTTGGTATCCCAATTTATGCCGTCTTTAGAAATGGCTTTTGTATTGCCTAAACTGTCAGTTTGAAAGTATCTGAGTATTTTATCTGTCTTTGTGTTATCAGCAATATACTCATAGGCACTTCTTTCGTTAGGGAAAATTGCAATCTCCGTACCATCTAAATCATAGCAATCGTTATTCTCTGTAAGAGAAGGTTCACTGCTTATTTTTTTGATATTGAGTCGTACAATTTCTGTATCGGTTACATTAAGAACATCAAGTGTTTTTTCAGCAATACAGTCCTCTGATGTAACTGTGATAGGATACTCAGTTGTATCAAGTGTAAAATATTTTCCGCTGTTTGGTGCTTTGGTTTCCTTGAGATAATATTCGCCTGCTTCAAGTTCAAAGTATGATTTACTTATCCACTCTTTGTTAGAGTAGGAATACAGAATCTTTGAAATCGTACCTTCTCTGCTAAGCTGTGCAACTGCAACAACAGAATTATCTGATTTTTTGTAGAGAGTGTATTCTGCACCCTCAAAGTTTAAATAGTCCTTGTCTTGAGTAGCTTCGGTTAAATCTTTGATGGTATCATTCGTACCTGCTTTTTGAAGTGATAACTTAGCTTTCTTTGGAATCTCAACAATGAGGTGCTGATATGTACCGTCTTTTGGTGTCTTTGGCTTAGGGTGAGCAATATAGATGTTAGTTGTACTTGCGTAGCTTGCAATCTTGCTGTAATTACCTCTATGCTGTGATACACGCTGACACACATCAACAATCATATTTACCATTTCAGAGATGTCACTATATCCGCTCCAAGTTTTCCAAGAGGTACTTTTATCCTCAATCATAGTATGATGTAGCTGAGATAAAGCAAAGTGACTTAAAATGTATAATGCGTCATCATCACTTATCTTTGCAGCAGAAAAGAAAGAACTGAATTTATACGCTGCTTTCGGACCTATGAACTTATCATACATATATTGCTTCATAGTCTTTCCTTCAACAATGATTTCTTTACTGTCAAAGAAGTGCTTTGCATAAAGGAGTTCTTCTCCTGTAATAAGTGCTTTCTCGGCTGCGTTGCTTGAACTCGGATTGAGCTTGATGATTTCCTTACCAGTTTCACCATAGAACTCTGTAAATTCTATTGTTTCGCCCTTTGTAGTTTGGGCATAGGACTGTGGATCAATGCAGTATCCTATTTCACCGTTGAACTTAAACTTGTATGCGTCCAAACGACCGCCACTGCCATTGTTGACAAGAACGATAGGTTTCTCTGATGATTCAATTAGCACCTTGCCGCCAATCTCATCAACACCGCACGGAATACCGTATGAAGCAGCACTTGCTGTGATACCAGAGATAGGGAACATAGTAAGAATTGTCATTAAGGAAATGACGCTTGCTGTAATGCGTTTGAAAATTTTGTTCATATTAATTTTCACTTCTCCTTTCAATGAGATGTTATTTTAAAGATTACTATTTGTTGGTGGACTTCTCTTGCTATTGGTTATTACCATATAGTTTTCTCCTTTCTGCTTTTTAGTGTGTGAATAAATAAAGAAGGTATATATACAAAAAAGCAGCTAAGATTTTAAAAAATACTTAACTGCTCTCTGCTTATGATATGTTATTTAATTGTAATTTGTATTGATGATTAATACCAACCAGCTTCTCTGACAAGTTCTGTTTTGGTTTCCCAATGACCTACTTCTGGTTCTTCGACAGTTTCATAGCCAACTAATGTTCTAACTGTTTCACAACGATAACTGCCGTTTTCGCCTTTCTGCATATGTTCTTTCATATGCTCACCATAACAATCTGTTATTTCAGCACCGCAGGTGTTGCATATTGCTGCTTCGTGTTCTTCATAAATTGGACGCTGCCAAGTGCAAGCTTCCTCATCAACTACCCATACTTTTTCGGTTTTGTACTCAGCCTCGTGCCAAGTCTTACCAGCGTGTGGATCTGATACTTCTGTCTGTGAAGAAGATGACGGTTTATTTGAAGATGAACCAGAACCGCTTGACGGCTTGCTCTGACTTGATGAGCTGCTTGAGCTTGAACCACTTGACGGTTTACTTGTCTGACCTGCGGAAGATGAATTACTTGAATTGGAAGAATTGTTTGTCTTATTCGACTGAGAGTTGTTTGAGGTATTATTGAGATTTGTCTGCTTATTAATCCCTGCGTCAGAGTTTGAATTGTTACTGCTCTGATTGCTGTTGCCGTTGTTTGATTTATCATCATTCTTAGCAGCACTTGTTTCATTTTCTGATTTTTCAGATGGTTTTGTTTGCTTTACTTCAACAACCTTAGTTTCTTCTTCGATATGCGTATTACCCTGACTGTCCGTCACAACCTGAGTAACTGTCTGAACAGATGTGCCGATTACCTCATCTGCTGTTGCAGTAGGCTTATTATCCTTACAAGATGTGAGGCAAAGCATTGAAATAATGACTGCTGCAACTGTTACAGTTGCTCCGACTATAAGTCCGACTGTCTTTTTATTTGTACGCTTTACTGTGTTCTTTTCGTTCTCGGTTGTTTCATTCGTGTTTGTTGTGTTCTTTGTTTCTTTTGTAGTCATAGCTTTGACTCCTTTCTTTGATTTGTTACTATTATTTAGGGGATTAAAGGAAATTGTTATCTTTTGTCCCTCTATATTTGTATTATAATTTAACTATCTGAGAATTACAAGTCCCCTTTTAAAAAATATTTTAAAACTATTCGTGAAAAAATATTTTTAACTATTTGAGATAATCAAAATCAAGTTTTGGATATATTACATTTCCTTTTGCTTGTTCAATATTGTAAATGAGTTGATTATCTTTAAAAGTAACTATCATTGATTGTGGTTTATCTTTTATGTCAAACACTAATGAGATTCCATTATTATTTACAAGTGAAATTTCTTTGTTAGGTAAAAAAGATATTTCTCCATATCTCTCATAGAGTAATGAATGAATTTGAGCAGTACAGTCGCTATTATTCGTTAAAGTTACTATGTATTTTGAAGATAAATCAACTTGTAATTTGTCAACTTTATTGATACTTAACTTTGCACTCTCTTTAAATTCTTCATCTGCTTTAACATTTAAAATTACTTCATAAAGAGGATAATCGTCTGAATATTTATCAGCATTAAAGATATACATTTCAGGACTGTCCTTTTCGATAAATCTACTTGACCTTTCTCGTTTAATCATCAAAAGAAACATCTGTTTTTCTGCATTATCGCAAATGTGCCTTTGATAAGCTCTGTAAAGTAAAAATAACATAATCACATTTGCTATTATCGAAATAATTAAAACTGTGTAAAAAACTATCATATCGTTTCAACTCCATTTTATAATTAAAAATTTTTGATAGGGTATAAATTTATACCCTGAACACTTGTTTGAAGTGAGTTACGGTTGCTGAACAGGGTACAAATTTATACCTTGATTTCAATGTATCAGTCATTCCATATAGTTAAAAAAGAATGTGCAGCCGATAGAGATACGAAAGAAAGCAATGAATAGAATAACGCTTCATCAACACCTATCGAAGAAAAATAAATCACATATGTGACAAGAACAAACAGTAGCGTAACACAACCCAAATCTTCAACTTTTGAAAACTTGAAATAGTTATACAGCATATGTATCACCGTAAAAAATATATCCAAATTTGTAATAAACAAAAACGCTGTTGATGTTTTCTGCATTACATAACCGATAAATTCTTTTTGCAGTTCTGCATTGGCAAGAATTACATTCATTAAATTTCACCTCTACTTTAAATTTTTCAGGGTATAAATTTATACCCTGACTTATAATAAATATAAGTGCTTAATATTAAATATCTCACGAGGTACAAATTTATACCCTAATGGGGTAGGCAACTTCAAGCAGATGATTTTGGTATCAAGCTTAAAGCTACTTTAGGGTATAAATTTATACCCCGAACATCTGTTCAAGGTACAAACTCAGGGTACAAATTTATACCCTAATTGGGACGGTAACTTTAAGCAGATAGTTTTGCATATCAGACTTAAAGTTACTTTAGGGTATAAATTTATACACTAATTGGGGCAGGCAACTTCAAGCAGATAATTTTGGTATCAAACTTAAAGCTACTTTAGGGTATAAATTTATACCCCAAACATCTGTTCAAGGTGTAAACTCAGGGTACAAATTTATACCCTAATGGGGAAGGCAACTTCAAGCAGATAGTTTTGCGTATCAAACTTAAAGCTACTTTAGGGTATAAATTTATACCCTGCTTGCCTATGATTGATTTATGTTGTAATTTATATAAAGCTTTTTTAGGTAGCCTTTTTGAACTTCGTCTTTACAATGACATATATCGTTATATAAAACCCCCAATGTTGCAACATAGTCACTTATGTTACCTGTATCTCGTTGAGTTCTTAATGCAGTTATGTACAGGCTTGAATTGTTAATGCGTAATTTTTGATTAATTTCAAACAAACAAATCTTATTGTTTAACAGCAGTCTTACAAGTAATTGTGTGCGAGCAACTTCTATCTGTTCTTTTCTCTTAGTGTTTTTTAATCGAACTATTGCTTTCATTTTTCCACCTCAATGATTTGCTGAGGGTATAAATTTGTACCCTCATCACCTGTTTGTAATGAGTTGTGTTTGCTGAGCAGGGTATAAATTTATACCCTCATACCACACCACAACAGTTCCGCACAGACTGCTGTGGTGCTTTTGAGTAAGGGTTAAATTTAAGCGAGTCATTTTTGAAAAATAATAAATAAAAGGAGAGTTAGCTTATGAGTAAGTGCGGAGTTGTTTGAGAAATAATATTTAATATTTAGTGCTGCTTTTTCTGAAATTGAAAGTCATTGAAATATCTATCTGAGTTATTTTTGATAGACAGCGTTTCGTAATATCTATCAACTGCAATTTTGCAGATATTAATATTTTCATATTCAGCTTTACCTAAATATTTTTCACAGATAGTTTTTCTTAAAATTGATTCACCTTCCATTATTGGAATTTCACCAAGAAAAGCTTTGTTTGAAAGTGTATCAGCTTCATCGTAGATAACTCCAAGCGAGCCTCTTGCATTTTCAATTTCTTTTTCAAATTCCGTTTGTGCTAAATAGTTAGCTGTAATTGGTATTAAACTCATAATTAAAACAATCCGTTTCTGTTGTTACTATTTGACGAGCGAGTTGTAGCGAACGGTGTGAGGTCACACTTGATTGCTCTAAACACTCTGTTTTCAGATATATTTTTAATTTTAACTTTTATTTCGTCACCGATATTTGGTCGTCTGCGAAGTGTGTTAATATCATCATAAGCATATCCACGACAGCCATTTGGTAATCTGAGAATAAAAGCAAATTTTCTCTGTTGAAGTTCTCTGTAACCGATTACTTCTGCAATTACGATTGTACCTGTTCTGTACTGGTTATAAAGTGATTCGCAAGAGGAACTGTGACCTGCTGCACCGATAAGAGATATTTTTGAGAAATCATCGTTTATGTCAGAAACGATAGCTTCAAATCTTTTTCCTACGCTGTATTCTTCAAGATTGATGGCGAGAAGTGAAATCTGATAAGGAGTCATTCTAACTTCATATCCCGAAAATTCTACTTCAATAAATGTTGATTTACTTCTGATGATTCGAGCAACTCCTCTTGAACCGACACGCATTTCTGGAAGTCTTTTATATCGTGTAGGGAGAAAAGCTTTTCTTCTTGTTTGCATTGCTGCTATTCTGTTGCCTATAATTGCACCGTCAACATAGTCAACTGCAACGAACTCTATATAAGCACCAATCATTTCATTGAGTCGCTTGATCTTCCAACGCTGCATAATCTTTTCTCTCTGAGCATTGTTTACCTCTACACGATCATTCTTGGCAACAACACGATTAAAGTTTGCAAGTGCTTTTGATTCGATATTTTCAATAAGGTTTGAATCAGCAATTTTAACAGGAATTGTACCGAGTCTTGTTCTTAAAGTGCAGTTAGCAAAATAACCGTGTTTACTTTTTCCGATACCGTCAATTCTTGCTTTGATGATTTGTTTGTTAAAAATAATACTCTGAACACCTTGCTCAATAAGTCGCTCAGTGATTTCTGCGTTATTGTTTTCTCTTGCAAGCTGTTCCTCAATTTTCGCAATGTTTTCTCTGCGTTTCTGCCACTTTGCTTTCTCTTGCTCTTTAGCAGTATCATCTTTATCTTTGACAAGAATTTCATCTTCGATTTCGTCCTCATCATTGCTAAAAATAGCGTCCAGTTCTTCTTTCTCAGATAGTTTTTTCTCTGTTTTTTCTTGAGTTTCAAGTTCTGCAACAGGTTCAGTTTTTATAACTGGTTCACTTTCCTTTTCAACAGAAGTTTCAAGCTTGAGTCCCTCTTTGATTTCTTCCGTGGCTTCGCTTGATTTTTCCGTTGTGTTTTCAGGGGATTTACTTAGCTTTGCTTTCTCAGCGTCAAATAATTCTGATATAGCTGACATAATGATTCTCCTTTTTTATAATTTTATTTCGGATAGTTCCTTATCGGATAAAGTTATCCAAAGAAATTTTCCTGAATATTCTTTTGTTATTTCATTAACTATTTGAGATTGTTCTTCGTGGTATATATACACGCACATTCTTTTGCTTTTGATATTCTCAAATAGTTTACAAACTTCCTTGCCGTCAAGATTGAAAAGCACAGGAATATTTTGATTTTTGTATCTGTACCAATACTCATTTTTCTCTTTAGTTATCTCACATAGTTTCACAGCAGATAACTTAAAGCGTTCTATCTGAGTAATATCGAAAATCTCGTTTAAGTAGTTTCTTTGATTGATGATATACAGAAAATTATGGTAGAAATGGCTGTTTTCATAAGCACTTCTTGTTGATGGTATGATTCCTAAATTATCACTTCTGCTTTTCTCAAATGATTTAACTGCTTCGTTGACAGTAGGGTAGAAGTATAGGGCAGAGAGTTGGTCCTCTGCGTTGTACCACTTGCAACTATATGTAACTCCCTTTAATGCGTAAAACAGGCTTTCTTCATTCTGCTTTCTTAGCTTTGTTTCACAGTCAGGCATATAGCAGGCTATGATTTGATTGCTTGTTACAATGCAGCCAAAACAGCGAGTTCCTATACAGGTATCAAATTTTTGTGAGGTGCTTTTGAGTTCCCTCATCGTGATGAAGTAAGGTTCAGAAGTAGGTTTCTCTAAAGTCCCTTCAACTATTTGTCTGAAATTCTCGATGTGCGTTTCACAGCTAACTCCGATTTTTCTCATCTCATATAGTAATTTTGCTAATTTAACTCTACGCTGCTTATTACTATCTGAGTAAGCGGTTGTGAGGCTGCTTTTGAATACATCATAGTTGTACTCGTTAGGGCATTTGGACTTGATGTAGTTGTATCCGCTTTCGGTGAGCATATATGTATATCGCTTATGACTGCCCTCACGAGTTATGTATCCTGCTTGTGTGCATTTGTGTATAGTGGTTATCTTAATAGCATTATCACCATATTGTTTTTTGAATAATGCCACTAACTGCTCATCAATCTCGCCACCAAGCAAGAGTGTCGAAAGAAATCTCTGCTTGTAATCGGATATTGCTTGTCGATTATTCGCTATAATTATCACCTCTTAAATCAATTTTGTTCGCACAGCAAAAGTCGAAGCAAGATTGATAGTAAAATTAGTATCGGACTCGTATCTCCCTCGGTTCGTTACCCCTTAAAACATCAGTAACTATCAGAGTAAAATGCTTGTTTTATAGGGTTACGAACGCTGTCGGGAACAAGTGTCATTCGTTACCTCTTAAATCGTGCTTTTATGGGGTTACGAATATAAAAATAAAGCCATTTTTCAACGGCTTTTAAGACAAATAGTAACTATTGAATTTATTTACAAAATTTGCTGAAATCAAGCATATTGATTATGTAAACCTCAGTCATATCGCAGTCACTCTTTGTGCCATCGCAGACAATGTTCATATGCTCACAATCATCAGAGGTACTCATTATATATTTATTAATGAGGTTTATGATGTCGTGAATATCTGAGTTATCACAGTCCCTTGCAGCAAGCTCATTGTAGTATGAACGGATTATTACTGTTGCCTCGGATAGCTTATTGATTTCAGCTTCGTTGCTTTCAAGCAATGTTTCCGTTACTTTGTAAATGTATCGCTTGCGTGGGGAATAGGTTGGTTGCGAAGTTGCTCTCCTGCTTATAAGCGGTGGTATAGTAAGCTTGTATCCATTACTAAGGCTCTCAAACTTGTATTCGCACTTGCGGTATATGTTCATAATTCTATTGAGTGCGGCTTGAGCTTGTGGTGATTGAGATACTTCATTACTTTCTTTAGCCTTATAGGTGCTGTAAATTTTAGGAGCTTTTTTAAAAATATCAGCAAGTAAACATTCTGTTTCTTCAAGCAATAATAAAAGCTGATCGGGATTATTCTCGGTCAGCTCATTAGCTAAATCTGATATTTTATTTGCTCTTTTTTTAATTCTATACATTGTGTCACCGCCTAACCTGTATGTAACTCAAATTCTGAAATATATTCATCAGGACTATAATATTCAACATCTTTTGCGGTTCTACCAACTCTAATAAGACTTTTAATGTTAGCAATTCTTTTTAGTATTGCTTCAATTTTATCCTTATTAAAATTGCCATCAATAATAACATATCTTATTGTATCAAGATTTTCATTTTCAATATGAAAAAAGACTCTGCTGAGATTATCAAGTGTACAATAGATAATTTCAATATGTTTTTCTTCAGTATTTTGCAACACGCTTGCTCTGATAGTTGTAGGAAAGTAAGCAGGAGTATGTATTATATCTGGGTAGTAGCGTTTTAAACTTGCTATTACTTTCAAAGATTTGTTGATACTCTCAAAAGTATTTCCATTAATAGAACTAATAAAATTTCTATTAATCCCTGAACTCTTTGCAATATAGCAGACAGATTTTTTACTTTTGCTGTTAGCCGAGATGTTACATTTACTTTTTGATATTCTGCCATTTGAAATCAAATCATATAGCAACACAGCAATTTGTTCTTTATCTTTTTCTGAGAAGTATTCATAAATAAAACTTTCGGATACAACTATATATCTTTCTGTTAGCTGTTGAATATCATTTTTAAGTTTTAAATTATCTTTCAATATGCTTAACTCCTTTCTTAAAATCTAAAAAATTTGGGGTATAAATTTACACCCTGATAGCACAATGATACAAATTTATACCTCAATAATATATAAATATTAAAATGTTATAATAAATCAATGAATTTTTAAATTAAAAAAAATGTTACAAATTGACATAATCATTACAATAATGTTATAATCTACTAAAATATTTTAACAAGGAGAAGAAATATGGCGAAAATATTAAAATTACCTTTATCTGACAATAATAATTATAATTATGATAATAAAACTTTTCATAGCAACTGTAATTATTATAAAAAAAACTACCTACATACTAATGAATCATTAATGAATATTACTCTTGAAGAAGCATATGATTTATATATTAGTAGTAAGTCTGCAATTTTATCACCATCAACTATTTATAATTATGAAAAATATAAGAGAAATTATTTCCAAGATATAATGAATATGCCGTTATATCAAATAAATAATTATATTGTTCAAAATTCAGTTAATGAGTTTTGTAAGAATTATTCACCAAAGACTGTAAGAAATGCTTTTGGTCTTTTGCACGCAGTGCTTTATAATTACTATCCAGAATTGAATTTAACAATTACTCTACCTCAAAAAATAAAACCTGTTTATACAATTCCAGTAACAAGCGAAATTAAAACTTTAATTCGATTTGCAGATGAAAGAATTAAGCTTCCGATTCTTCTTGCAAGCCAAGGGGGATTAAGAAGAAGTGAAATAGCCGCATTAAAAATTACTGATTTTACAAATCAGGGCGTTTATATTAATAAAGCTGTTGTTTCTGATGGAAATAGAAATTACATTGTAAAATCTACCAAGACATTAGCAGGTACAAGATTTGTTCCTTTGACTCAATCTGTTATTGCCGAAGCGAAAGATTATGAATATTTTGGAATATCACCAGCTCAAATTAGTAAAGCATATCGTAAGTTATTTGTGAAAGTTGATTTAGAACATTATTTTAGCTTTCATAAATTAAGACATTACTTTGCTTCCCAACTACACGCAAAGGGATTAAAAGATAAATATATTGCAGAGATAGGTGGGTGGTCATCAGTTGCAATAATGCAAAATATTTATGAACACACTTTACGAGATGAACTTGCAAGGGCAGAAAAAGAAATAACTGAAATATTTGATGAAATCTTTAACTAAAAATATCAAAAACAGTGCGGTGCGAGGGTTCAAATCCCTTGTCCTCCGCCAAAGGATAGTCTGAGGTTTTATACTTCAGACTATCCTTTTTATTAACTAATAAAAGTTTTTTGGCGTTCAGGAAAAACTTTCCTCGACAATGAACAGGTGTAGGTATTTAACGCTTTCATACTCTACAGTCTATGTCACACTATCTCCCAACAGGGTGATCGTTCTATTGGCGGTTTATGCGAACTTTCACAAGTTGGCTCGAATAGAGTCTTTTTATCTCTATTCCTTCACACTTTTGTCAGGCTCACATTATTTTGTATTGTATCGCACTTTTAGACTTTATGTAGAAAAGTCGGGTTTTAATTATTATCATAGTATTAAAGGCTGTTACAAAATTTGTAGCAGCCTTTTCTTAGTTGAATTTTTGATTTTAAGTTGTAATTTTTGCTAATTAATTGGAATTTGCTTTAAACAATATTTCTTATACCAACTATTATCCGCTGATATTAATCTACTGTTCTATGACTTATAGCAAAGCCATAGAGCTTCCAAAACTTGCAAATGAAAATAGGAAATAATACGGTGCAGTTGTAATAGTTAAAATAAAAACCGAATAGAATTTTTTTGGCTTGCTTAATTCGGATTTTCTGAACACGAAAAAGTAATACATAATACAGCTTGCTATGAGAGAAACCGCAATCAAGGCAAGAATAATGTAAAAGCTCTCAGCAAATGCTTGATTGTTAACGCCCAAGTATGAATATTGAGGATAAATGGCATAGATGAACAGACAGAAGTAATACTGCAGAAATGTTATACCATCAATTTGAATTACAGAGATATTTGTAGTATTGCTTAAAATTATTAAAACTAAAGAAACAATGCCAATCGCTGCTAAGTCAGCCACAATGCCAAATATATAGATATCTCTCTTCATCTGAGAAGTTATGTATTCATCGCCATACTTAACCGAAAGGAGGTATGTAACATAGCCGGAAATTATAAGCTTGCCTAAAAATATTAATCCAAAGAAAAATAAAAATACTGTTACTACCATAAATGTAATATTCATTAAATCACCTACTTAATTTGATTTTAGTTTTTCGTAAACATAATTAGGAATAAATCTATTTTTACTTTCATTAAGTATATTTCTTCGATGTTCATAGTAGCTATAAAAATTCCCCCTCAATAAAGTTTGCATTGATACTTGTACGCAATTATAATCAAAAAGATTATAATCAAGACATTATTGAATCGGTATCTGAGTAAGTTCATAGCCTACAGTTAAATCTTTTACATACAGAGTAGACTTAGGAATGAAATAATTAATCTTATAACAATAAACATAATTATCAGTCACTAAAATATCATCAAACTCGCATTTTTCTGATAATTTTTTTGTTTCACCCGTTTCTAAATTTTCAATATACAAACCATTATCCTGACTTCTTATTGTCTTGTCATAAATAACAGTTGCTTTGCTCTCTCTCAAGCTGTAAGTAACATATTTTCCTTGAAAACAGCTATGGTCTACACTCCAAATGGTATTATTAAAATAATAATTAAAATATTCATTCTGATATTTTTCACCATTAAAAGTATAAAAAAGCACTTCAGTATTCTCTCCCGGACCTGGATGAACAATTATTTGCTCTTTGATTAAATCTATACAAACATCATCAAAATCATGAAAATCTAAAGAGTCGGAATGTAGTTTAAAATCTGATATTAATTTATTATTTTCATCATAAATATTTATTTTCCGAAAATGATTATCATTATAATACACTAATAAATATTTATCGGCAAAAACTAATGAATTTATATCTTCATACGGAACATCGTTTATTATACAAGTATCTTCATTTAAAATATTATAGCAATAAATCTGATTATTCTTAGTATAATAAACGCAATTATTTCCTAATTCTGATATATCATAATTATTAGCTATCAGATGTTCACTTTTCTTTCCATTATCATATATTGTTAGTCCATAATCATCATAAATAACATAATTACCTTTTGCTTCAGCTGCATATTTAGAAATATCAGAAAGTTCTTTGCATTTATAACTCTGCTTGCTCTCACCTAATTTATATATATCAAAATCGTAATTGTTTGGATTTTTTATAGTGATCATTCCGTCAGAATAAACCATATATTCGGATTTATAAAAGCTATGATCTGAATCCGGTTTAAAATTATCACCTGAATTATAAAAAGTTAGCAATAAAATTATTATTATAAGAGATAATATAACCAAAATCAACAATAATTTCTTTTTGTACTTTTTCATAAAATCAACCACCTATATTTATCACCACGAATGATTTCTAAAGCTTTATCTATCTTGCACTGAATTTGTTTTCCGGTTTTTATATATACTACTAATTCACTAACTAATTCACTAAAGATTATATTTGGTACCATTCCCAAAGGTTCAACCTTTCATCAATACCATCTTTGGAAGCATAAACCATCATTAGTGTAAATATATCTTCTTCATCATAACCTTGTTTTCCTCTGCTCTTAGTAAGATAATTATGTTCAACTATTCGTGAAAAACCTCGGTTATCAAATTGTATTTATAAAAAGGATTTTATTATATATATCAATTATAAAATAAAGTAGGAGAAATCAGGAAATAGTATGGAGCAGTCATTAACACAAAAATCAGCAAAGTACAGATTTTTTGCTTTTTTGTTAGATCCGGGTTTCTGAAAATTGTAAAATAATCAAAAAACAAGCTGATAAGTGCGGATATTGCAATTGTCACTAAAATAAAAAGAAAAGAACCTTTAAACATACTTTGGCTGGAGTAAAAAGGTGCGTTAAAAAATGAAAAAAAATTAAGATTAAAACACTCAAAATAGTCTTCTAAATCTGTAAAGTAATAGCTTGGGGACTCAATTATGTTCTGAATAAAGCCAATCACAATCATACTAAAAGATGCTATTAGATCAGCAAACACTCCATTGCGATAAAGTTTTCTCCTGATTTCTTTATCAATTATTTTTTCTCTAAACAAAGCGTTATCCACGCATTTCGCCAACAGTACCATAAAATATTTTGGCAAAAGCAAAACTATGAGAAAAACCGGTAATATATATAAAATTATATCCATAGCAAAATCACCTTCACTTTTAAAGTCCTTTTAATTCGTTAAATATCGAGTTTGGTATACAATTTTGATTATATGTTTCCATTTTATCTTTATATTTATTATACTTCTTATAAAATGAACCTTTCAATAAAACTTCTATTGACACTTGAACACAATTATATCCATCTAAATCATATTCTCTATTTAATTCGTAATTGATGTATCAAATAATCTAACCGCATTACCGAATTGTACCCAATAAGCGTCTGTACCCTCATGGTCTCTTTGATTTACAGGGTTATTGTTGCAGTATGCAAACATATTTGTTCCAAAGATATTTGATTGAGTGTCACAATACATATCTGCATTTAAAAATCTGCCTGTAACCGGGTCATAGTAACGGCTTTTGAGATAATACAAACCGGTTTCACTGTCATACACATATCCTCGATAACGGAACGGATTTATATTTGCAAGATCACAGTCCGAGGTATGTGCTTTAGTCATATCAGAGTCAATAATTTAAAGTTTTTACACACTATATAATATCATAATAATAAAATCCAAAATATTTCCGAATGGAATTAACAAAAAATATGGAGCCGACATAATTGCAATAAGTAATGAATATCGTTTCTTTTTTTCTAATAAATCAAGATTTTTAAATATAAAAAATCTGCAAAGTAAGAATATTATTACAGATGATAAAAATATGGTCGAAATAGTAAATAATATACTCTGTAAATTTGAATAGTTAGTTCCTGTTGTTATCATATATATAAGTAGTATAACGGAATTTTGTACTGCATATTTAATGGATTCACCTAAAATTAAAGGAAATAATATCGAAAGAATAACCATTGAAATCGATTCTGCTAAAAAGCAACAGCCTAAAATTTTCCAAATTGTATTATTGTATTCACTACTTAGAAGTGGCTTTGGTAATTTGGAATTAATTATATATACAGATACGCAATTTGCTAAAATTGTTTCCAAAAATGCTATAACGATTATAAAAAACAGTGTAATAATCGGAGTGTATATGTGATGCATAATATTTAACACCTCTAAACTTTTAACAATCAATTAATTTGTTGTAAACTTTATTGGGATAAAAATCAAGCTTAAATACATTACCATATATACTTTTGATTTTATCCTTGTATTTTTTTACTTTCACTACTAAAGGTTCCTTGAAGTAATATATCCATTGAAGATTAAACACAATTATAACTATCTAAATCATATCCTCTATTTAATTCGTAATTAGTGGTATGTAAATCATTAAGCCATTCATTGCCAGTCCTATAATCACGGGCTATTTGACAAACATCATAAATTACTATGCGTTTACCGTTTTCGTAGCAAGTGAATTTTAGATTATTGGCATTTGACCAAGAATACATTTTTGTTAACTTTTTATAATCACAATTACAATATTAAATTTTTGCTAATTAATTGGAATTTGCTTTAAAATATATCCCTTATACCGAGCGTTAGCCATTCCTCGTGGCAGTAAATAGTCTATTCTGTAGCAATAAAGATAATTTTCTGTTGCAAGCAAATCGTCAAATACACATTCATCAGAAAGCTTCTTTTTAGTTCCGGTTTCTATATCGACCTCCCACAAACCGTTATTTTCATCCTCAACGGTTGTTCTTACTATATTCCACTCTGACTTTTCAGCCGAAAAATAAATTTTATTATTATTGTAAGTAACTGATTGAACATAATTATGTAAGGCTGCTCGTGATATTTCTCCGGTTTTTAAATTGTATTTTAAGAAAGTACATTCTTCAGAAGTGTTTATCAGATCTTTGCAGCAATATAAAAAGTAATCATTAATAATAGCCGGCTCGTCCAAGTTACTCAATGTACTATGTTCGAAGTGTGATTTCTGCAAATATGTATCCACATCATATTGAAAAATTTCATATTTGTATTCATTTTTTGTAATAACATTAAGTGTATTGCTGTTTATAGAAATATAGAATATTTCACCGATATAATCTATTTCTTTCCTGTCGTTTATATTCTTAGCATCAACAATTACAAGTTTCTTTTTGTCAACTGAATATAAAACCCTGTCGCCATCAAAGAAAAGGATTTGGCTTTGTTCATCTAATTTTTGCTTTTCTTGTGTTTCGTGATTTTCCATATACAAACAGCCGTCATCGCAATAAACTTCAATATTCTCTATTCTTTGCGAAGTAATTGAAGTTGAAACATTTTCTTTTCTGTCAGAATAATAAATATCAGCCCTAAAATACATAGGGTCTTTTACATATAAATTGCCGTCCTTATATACCATATAATCATCTGACATAGGAAACCTTTTACCGTTATAAATACGCATACTGTTACAACCGTATTCATAGCTGTTATAATACGAAGTATCGCTATCCGGTTTAAGGTCGACTTTTTCTTTGGTCAGAACAAAAAAAGCAATAACCAAAAGCAAAGCAGATAATATAATTAAACATATGATTAACGGCGACAATTTCTTTTTTACTTTCATAATATCACTTTCTCCTTAGAAATTTACAAATACAGTAATCATTATGTATTAATTACTCTGAAACTTTTAATATATCAAATTCATAACAGCTATAATTTAATTTATTCTGCCAAAACACAGATAAAGCTGTATTCGTAATAATTTGTTTATTAACGGTTCCGTGAAATTTACCAGTAACATTTCCATATTTAACTTCAGCATAATTCTACCATACAAAAGATAAATAAGCAACAATAATTAATTATTTTGCATAAATTCATCTTATTACACTATGTATTATTGTTTTAATTGTGCAATATTTTAGGCTGCTACAAATTTTGTAACAGCCTTTTAAAATCTTATTTTATCTTTCACAATTTCATTTATCTTTTTTACTGTTTTCTTATCTTGAAACTGCAAAAACAGATGATCATAGCTTACATCTAATTTTTTCACAAGCCTTTTTATATTATCAATGCTATGCAAAATCTTTTAAATTTCATATTAATCCGTCCTTTCATTTATAAATACCAAATAGTTATTAGTTTACTGTAATCTCGGCTTTGTAGGTTTTACCATCTATTTCTGCTCTGCACTTCGTTTGAAAATGTACGGAGAGTAAAATAAGAATACAACCAGACAAGAAATAACTACCACGAGAAACTTGCGGCGTGAGCCAAATTTTTTGTCCGATTCAAATAAAAAATAAATTTATTTACTATGCTTGTTTCTTGCGTATATAATAAAGCGTTTCTTTGTTATAATAACTAAAAATACTGCGGTTAATTTGTTAAAATAAAACATATATTTTTGTGGAGTATTTTGGTATAATTAAATGGAAATCAAATAATTGGAAAGGACGGATTTCGTTTATGAGTAAACTTAAAAAGCTGACAAGCATTGTGCTTGCGGCAACTATCGTTTCTTCTGCATCTGCAATGGCATTGACCGCATCTGCAGTTGAAAATGATAATGCGGTTTCCGCAGCGAACAATAATCTGCAAAGAAATGTTCAGGACGGCGTAATTTTACACGCTTTTAACTGGTCATACAAAACAATTAAGGAAAACCTGCCTGCAATTGCAGCAGCCGGTTATTCTACAGTTCAGACTTCACCTGTTCAGCAGCCGAAAGACTACTCAACATCAAGAGATGTTACAGGTCAGTGGTGGAAACTTTATCAGCCTGTAAGCCTTTCTGTAGCTAAAAACGCATGGTTCGGTACAAAAGACGAACTCAAAGACCTTTGTACAGAGGCTGAAAAGTACGGTGTAAAAATTATTTGCGACATTGTTTCTAACCATATGGGCAATGAAAGCGAAGATACACCTAATGTTGTAAGCTCACAGGTTAAAACATATGATCCTGAAATTTACGACAATGCAAGTGATTACTTCCGTAACAACGATATTGTTGCATCAGACAGCAGTGTAAAAAATGTAGTTCAGGGACATGTTACTTCCTGCCCTGACCTCAAAACAAACAGCAAAGTTGTTCAGGATAAGGTTATCTCACTCCTTAAGGAATGTATCGACTGCGGTGTTGACGGTTTCCGTTTTGATGCGGCAAAACACATTGAAACTCCCGATGACGGTGACTATGCTTCTGATTATTGGAAGAACATTACAGAGTCTGCAGGCTCATATTACAAAGCAAAAACAGGCGACAATCTTTATATTTACGGTGAGATTCTTAACAACTGCGGTTCCGGCAGAAGTTACAGTTCTTACACAAAGTACATTAATGTAACAGATAACAAAACAGGTGACTCTGTACTCGCAAATGTGGTAAAAGGCAAGGCATCAAATGCCGCAAACTCAAGCTACAAGTCAGGCGTTGCCGCTTCCGATGTAGTTCTTTGGGCAGAGTCGCACGATACATACGAGGGCGAGTCGGGTGCAGGCGGTATCAGCAATACCTCTAAAGTATCTGACGAAAACATCACTAAAGCATGGGCTATCATAGCCGCAAGAAAAGACGCTACTTCTCTTTACTTTGCCCGTCCGGGTGCATCGTTAATGGGTGAGGCAGCAGGCGATATAACTTATAAGAGCACAGCTGTTTCTGAAATTAATAAGTTCCATAACCTCTTTGTAGGTCAGAGTGAAAAACTCGGTGCCGTTGACAATGTAGCTTATGTTGCAAGAGGCACAAGCGGTGTAGTTCTTGCTAACTGCGACGGCAACGAAAAGTCTGTAAGTATTTCAGGCACAGGCCTTGCAAACGGTACTTACACAGATACAGTTTCAGGCGCTAAATTCACTGTAGCTAACGGTGTTCTTACAGGTAATATCGGTTCAACAGGTGTAGCTGTTGTTTACAACGGCACAACAACTCCGAGAAATACTTGTTCTGTAGAGAGCGGTGATTTCAAGGGTGACACAATTACACTCAACCTCGGTCTTGACAACGCAACATCAGGTACATACTGCATTGACAATTCTAAGCCTGTAGCTTACACAGGTGACATTGCAATCAGAGTAGGTTCAGACTACGCTTACGGCGAAACGATCAACCTTACTCTTACAGCAACAGACGGCAAAAATACAACAACCACTACTTACAAATACACCAAGCAGAAATCTGCAAGTTCAGGTGTGTATGTATTCTTTGCTTCTGAAAAAAGAGAAACAAGCTCAAAATGGAAAGCTCCTTACTATGTTTACATCTATGACGAGGAATCTTCAAAGGAAGAAACTTATAAGGCATCAAACTGGCCTGGTACAAAGATGAACTATGATAAGGCAACAGGTTATTACTATGCAGAAGTTCCTACAACCTGTATTGCAACAGATGCAGATGAAAACGAGTCTGAGTCAAATTTTGACCTTGCACACTCTCCAAACACAAGAGTTATCTTCTGCGACAGCTCAAATGTAAACTCTGCTCCTCGTCAGTATCCGTCGGAAAAAGGCCTTAAATTAAAAGGAACTTCTAGAATTTTCGGTCTTACAAAGACAACTTCATGGGAAGAAACAACACTTGTACCTACAGTTGAATCACAGCCTGCAACTGAGGTTGTAAGAGGTGATAAGGCTTATAAGTACGGCGATATTAACACAGACGGTAAGTTTGATGTTCAGGATGTAACAGCACTTCAGCTTATTGTAGCCGAGACAACTAAACCATCTCAGCTTATCTATGCTTTAGCTGATCTCAATCAGGACGCAATCGTTGATGTAAGAGATGTAACAATTCTTCAGGTATATGTTTCAGGCGATACAGAGGGTACAGGCGTTACAGGTCAGGTTTATAATGACCCTGTTAAGCCTACAAAGCCTACACAGCCTGCAAAACCTACAGAGGCAACCAAGCCTTCTACACAGCCGACAACTGCTCCCGCACCTTCTACTTACACACTTTACTTAAAGACACAGCTTCCTTGGATGACATCAATGGGTACAAATCTCTATGCTTTTGATAACGATACAAAGAAGTCTTATCTGCTTGAGCAGGATACCGACGATTATCCGAATGTATTTAAGGCAGAGGTAGCAAACACACTTACAAGTGTTACTTTCTACAGAGCATTAGATATGGTTGACGAAATGACAAAGGCGTCAAGTTCAGGCCCTGTATACAACGCTTGGGCAGCAACTGTAAGCAGCACAAACAATTGCTACAACCTTGAAAGCGTTGATGAAGCAACAGACAAAGCAACTGCAACAGTCGGTCCGTATGTAAAAGAAGAGGCTCCCGAATGGACACTTGATGTAGTATATTTTGATAATTCAAAAACAAAGTGGGGAGAAGTTTATATTTACGGTTGGGGCAACGGTCTTTACGAAGAGGCATATAAAATGACTCAAATTGAAGGCACAGACATCTGGAAATACGAACTTCCCGAACCTATTTATCCGGGTACAGAAAGTTTCCTTTTTAAGAATACAGAAAGCACTTGGGTTAAAAAGACTAAGAATGTAAAGGTTGTAGAAGGTAAAAATCTTTATGACGGAAAAGCACAGGCTTGGTCAGGCACTTACGAAGAGTGATTTTAAAGTTTAAATTCTAATTTTGCGGGCATACCAAAAGTATGCTCGCATTTTTATGTAAAAATTTTGGTTTTTATCAAAAGTTGTGATAATTTATGGTTTGGCTGATTGCTTTATCAAGTAATTAAAACCGTTTTACTAAAGAACCTAAAAAACCGATAAGCTGAAAATCGCTTATCGGTTTTGCTTTTGTTATTATATTTTCCAAATAAAACTATCTCAACCGCTTGAAAAAACTTTTTAGAAGTTCGGCGCACTCTTCCTGCATAATACCGCCTTTACAATTCGGTTTGAAATTATACGGCATTTCAAAAAGATTTGTTATAGTGCCGCAAGAACCGTTTTTGAAATCGTACGCACCGAAATACACATTCGGAATATGAGCGTTTATAATTGCGCCTGCACACATCGGACAAGGTTCAAGGGTTACATATATATCGCAGTTCCAAAGCCGCCAACCGCCGAGCACCTTACAGGCATTGTTAATTGCGTCGGTTTCTGCGTGTAAAAGTGCGTTCTTTTCTTTTTCTCGTCTGTTCCTGCCTGTAGCAACTATTTCGCCATTACGCACAATCACCGCACCGACAGGCACTTCGTCATCCTGAAAAGCCTCTCTTGCAAGCTCAAGCGCCTTTTCCATATACTTTATATTAAATTCACTCATAGCGCTACAGAAGCAATGATAGTTTCAAGAATGAAGATAACAACTATTGCAGCTGTACCTGCACTTGTAAAGAAACATTTTATCTTTTCTTTAAGTGAGAGAGAAACAACATTCGAGGTATCGCTTATGCTAAGGAAATTTTTATCCTTTTTCATTATATATAGGAAAGCCAAAACTCCGAACACAAGCATTGCGGTAAATATTGAATAGTATATTATATAGAAAGAACGGGTGGTAACAATGTTCTGACTTTGCAAAATATCCATAATTACCGAGTAGAAGTTATTTATAAAGTGAATAATTATTGACGGAATAATTGAGTTTGCCTTGCAGTCAATATAAGCAAAAATAAGTCCGAGTATAAACGCAAACGGAATCTGAATAATATTTCCGTGCATTGCGCCGAACATAACGGCAGATACAATTATTGCAAATGAATTTCCGTATTTTCTAAGCGAACCCATTAAAATACCTCGAAAAGCAAATTCCTCGGCAAATGCAGGGGTAACGGCTATGGCAACAACATATAAAATATTTTCAAATACAGACCTTGATGACATATCCATATTCAGACTGTATTCAATGCCGATTAACGAAAAGTTGGAACTTACAAGGTCGGCGGCAACATTTGAAACCATTGAAACGCCCATACCCATAAGTACGAGGGCGATAAGCATAGCGGGTTTTACGGATTTAACCGACAGGCAGTCTGAAATATGCGTTTTGCTTAGTTTTAAATATATCAGTCCGGGGATTGTCGCCGAGGCGGCTGCTGCGAAAATCTGCATATAATAAAAAACAGGGCCAGAAGTCAATTTACTAATTATATACTGCGTTAAAGTTTCGGTATCGAAATTAGAAATATCCATATTCAGCATCGTAGACACGGTTAATAAAAATGTTATACCGACTACAATGATATTCATTGATAAAAAATAGGTAAGAATATAAAAGCCCAATCCGCTTGATTTTTTTTGCAAAGTCTTTAAATCGTGCGCTTTTTTGATTTCCTGCGGACTTTGCATATGATTTTGATAATAAGGATAGGGCTGATAATTTGCGTATTGCATTTTCATCACTCCAATGGTATAATTTTAGCATAGTAACACATATATTTCAAGAAATATTTTCCGATAATGAAAAAATAATGAAAAATCCCTTGACTTTTCAGGTAATCGGTTATATAATGTGTAAGTACAATAAAGCAAAGCAGAAATGCTTTCACCTGTGGGGTGTCGTCTGCACGGGTCAATACCTTAAACATAATAGTTTATTTGTATTGCAATGCGGACGGTGTATTTCTGTCCGCATTATTTTTTTGAAAAGGTACTTTGGAGGTGCTTAACCATCAGCAAGAAAGATATTCAGATTAACGAGGAAATCCGTGATAAAGAGCTTAGAGTAATCAGCTCGGACGGAAAGCAGCTCGGTATTATGTCATCAAAGGAAGCTCTCGCACTTGCAGAACAAAAAAATCTTGACCTTGTTAAGATTGCTCCGCAGAGCGTTCCGCCTGTATGTAAAATTATGGACTACGGCAAATACCGTTTTGAGCAGGCTAAAAGGGAAAAGGAAGCAAGAAAAAATCAGCATGTTGTTGATATTAAGGAAGTTAGACTCTCTTTAAACATTGATACACACGACTTCAACACCAAACTTAACAACGCTATTAAGTTTATTAAGCACGGCGATAAAGTTAAGGTATCTATCCGTTTTAGAGGAAGAGAAATGGGACATCCTGAAATCGGTCTTGAAACTATGAACCGCTTTGCTGAAGCTTGTGCAGAGTTTGCCTCGGTAGAAAAGCCTGCAAAGCTTGAAGGTCGCAATATGCTTATGTTTCTTGCACCAAAGTCCAATAAGTAATCACAGCTAAGGAGGATATTTATTATGCCTAAAATTAAAACTCACAGTGGTGCTAAAAAGCGTTTTAAACTTTCTAAGAACGGTAATGTAATCCGTGCACACGCAAACAAGAGCCACATTCTTAACAAGAAAACAACAAAGCGTAAGAGAGGTTTACGCCAGACTGCTGTTACAGATAAGACAAATGTAGCTCAGATCAAGCGTTTAATTCCTTATAAATAATTTATCGCTTGTACTGCTTTTTATTTAAATAATAATCGGAGGTAATATATAATGGCACGTGTAAAGGGTGCGATGATGACTCGCAAAAGAAGAAAAAAGGTATTAAAGCTTGCCAAGGGCTACTGGGGTTCTAAATCAAGACATTTCAAAATGGCTAAACAGGCTGTTATGAAGTCTGGCAACTATGCATATATCGGCCGTAAGCAGAGAAAGAGAGATTTCCGTCGTCTTTGGATTACTCGTATTTCTGCAGCTTGCAAGGCAAACGGCACAAACTATTCAACATTTATGAATGGTCTTAAAAAGGCCGGCATTACATTGAACCGTAAGATGCTTTCAGAGATTGCTATTGCTGATCCTAAGGCTTTTACAGCTCTTGTTGAGCAGGCTAAAAACGCTTAATTTAAACTGTAATTGCGTTTGGGTAACACCAAACGCAATTGGCATTTTAGGAGAAAAAAGATGCTGTTTGTTACAAGCAAAGACAATTCTAATGTAAAAAAAGCCGTAAAACTCAAGTCAAGCGCAAAAGAACGCCGCAAGAGCGGTCTTTTTTTAGCGGAGGGGCTAAGAATCTGTATGGACGCAGTTTTCAGCGGTGCGGAAATTCAGACATTATTTGTAACCGAAAAAGCTATGCAAAAGCACGGTGAGGACTTTGCTTTACTTGAAGAAAAAGCAAAGAATGTAATCTGTGTAAATGAAAACATTTTTGCCCTTATGAGTGATACTCAATCGCCACAGGGCTTTCTTTCGGTTATAAAAACACTTGACAAAACCAATGAGTTTGATACAATAAAGGGTGACAGTAAATATTTGGCGCTTGATAATGTGCAGGATCCAAGCAATCTCGGCACTGTTTTGCGCTCGGCAGAGGCATTTAATGTCAGCGGAGTTATACTTTCCTGTGACTGTTGCGATATTTACAATCCAAAGGTTGTAAGAGGCAGTATGGGCGCTGTGTTCAGAATACCTTTTATAATCAAAAGTTCAATTAAGGATTTCCTTAACGAAAATCCGCAGATTAATTCGTATGCTGCCGTTGTAAACAGCGACGCTGTCAGTCTTACGGATGTAAAATTTCAAACTCCGTGCGCAATCGTTGTAGGCAACGAGGGCAACGGAATAAAAGCAGAAACAGAAAAAGCCTGCCAAAACAAAATCACCATACATATGGAGGGCAAGGCAGAATCACTCAACGCATCTGTGGCTGCTGCAATACTGATGTGGGAAATGATGAAATGATTTCTGAAAATGCTCGTTACTGGATATGGATTTCAAAAGCACTCGGTTATAACAATATAAAGGTAAAGAGAATTTTTAAACTTTACAATGACATTGCCGAGTTTGTTCACGGCGGAGAAAAAGAGTGGAAACACTGCGGTATCTTTACGCCGAACGAAATGCGAAAACTTAACAACACTAAGGTTTCGGTTGCGGATGAGATATTAAGCAAATGCAACGAACTGAAATATTCGGTAATTGCGATTGACGACGAGCATTACCCGCAAAAATTAATTAATATTGATACTCCGCCTGCCGTTCTTTATGTAAACGGACGACTTCCGGAGCTTGACAACCGCCTAAGCGTTTCAATTGTTGGCACAAGGCGGGCAACAAGATACGGTACGGATAATTCATACAAATTTGCATATGCTCTTGCTAAGTACAGCGTTGTTATTATAAGCGGAGGTGCGCTCGGCGTTGACTGTGCGTCGCACCGCGGAGCACTTTCTGCAAACGGAATTACCGTATGCGTGCTTGGCTGCGGTATCAACTATAAATATCTTACCGAAAACGAGGGTATGAGAAATGCAATTGCGCAAAACGGTGCGGTTATATCCGAATATCCGCCCGATGAACCGCCGCTAAGATATAATTTTCCCGCTCGCAACAGAATCATATCCGCTCTTTCGGACGGTCTTGTTGTAATGGAGGCGGGAATAAAAAGCGGTTCGCTGATTACCGCAAGAATGGCAATCGACCAGGGCAAAGAAGTTTTTGCTCTGCTCGGAAACAACAGTCCGCAGAACGAGGGCTCGAATACTCTTATAAAAAACGGGCTTGCCTGCCCTGTAACTGATTTTATGGATGTTTTGAGCGAGTTTAACTCAAACAGAGGGTTATATGTTGAGGACGAAAAACTTGATTTTGATAATATAAGTTTTACCGACCTTGAGGCAGTGCCTGTAAAAGGCAAAAAGACTGCAAAATCAAAAAGCAGCACAAATAAAAAAGATAAGGCAAAGCCTGAAAGGATTAATGCAAGCGTATCTTCCGATAAAACCTTAAAGCCCGAAAAGGCTGTAAAAGAAACTAAAAATGTCGCACGCAAAAGCAGCAGCGTTTCCGCTGATGTTGATAATAAAGAAAACGCAGATGTGCGGAAAAGTATTTCAGATTTGAAAGCATTGGGTTTGTCCGATGCAGCCGTAACAGTTTACGGTACTATCGGCAACAAGCCTGTTCATATAGATAAAATAGTAAGCGAACTCGGTATCCCTGTATTTAAAGTGCTTACGGCCCTTACTCAACTTGAAATGAAAGGTTTGGTAACGGCGATGCAGGGCAGAATGTATGTATTAAAATAAACGGAGGCAGTAAATGTCAGATTTAGTAATTGTTGAGTCACCTGCTAAGGCTAAAACAATCAAAAAATACCTCGGCGGAAATTACGAAGTAATTGCGTCTATGGGACATATAAGAGATTTGCCTAAAACCAGACTCAGCGTTGATATAAAGAAAAAATTTGCACCAAAATACGAAATCATCAAAGGTAAAGAAAAACTTGTAGAAGAACTTAAAGAGCTCGCAGAAAAAAGCGACAAGATTTACCTCGCAACCGACCCTGATAGAGAGGGAGAGGCAATTTCTTGGCACCTTGCGTATATTCTCGGCTTGCCGCTTGATGACAACAACAGAGTTGAATTTAACGAGATTACCAAAAACGGCGTAACAAACGGTATGGCTCATCCCCGTTCTATAAATATTGACCTTGTAAATGCTCAACAGGCAAGGCGTATTCTCGACAGACTTGTAGGCTATAAGTTAAGTCCTTTCATTTCTCAAAAAATCAGAAGAGGACTTTCAGCCGGCAGAGTACAGTCTGTTGCGGTAAGAATTATTGTTGACAGAGAAGAAGAAATCAGAAAATTCAAGCCCGAAGAATATTGGACTATTGACGCTAAGTTTATTCCTAAGGGCAGCAGAAAGTCGTTTTCGGCTTCTCTTTATTCCGATGCCAACGGCAAGATAAAAATCGAAAATCAGGAACAGGCAGAAAAGATTGAACAGGATCTTGCTGATGCCGAATATATGATTACAAAAGTAAAGCACGGCACAAGAAGAAAAACCCCCGCACCGCCTTTCATCACATCAACATTACAGCAGGAGGCGTCAAGAAAACTCGGCTTCCAGTCAAGAAGAACAATGAAAGTTGCCCAGGAGCTGTACGAAGGTGTTGACATTGAGGGAATGGGTGCAACGGGTCTTATCACATATATGAGAACCGACTCTTTAAGAATTTCCGATGTGGCAAAGGAAGAGGCGGCGCAGTATATTTTAAACAGATTCGGCGAAAAATTCCTGCCGGCAAAACCGAGAGTATTTAAAACCAAGAGCAATGCACAGGACGGACACGAGGCTATAAGACCTTCAATGCCGAGCCTTTCTCCGGAAGATGTAAAGGCAAGCCTTACATCCGACCAGTTTAAGCTGTACAATCTTATTTGGAACAGATTTATGGCATCTCAGATGTCTGATTGTATTCAGAAAACCACACAGGCTGAAATTTCGGCTAAAGAATACATTTTCAAGGCATCGGGATACTATGTTGACTTTGAGGGCTTTACAACCTTGTATGTAGAAAGCAAAGATACGGAAGAAGAAAAATCCACACAGCTCCCTCCGCTTGAAAAAGATATGCCTGTAAAGTGCAAGGAGCTTAAAAAGAATCAGCACTTCACACAGCCGCCCGCACGATACACCGAGGCATCGTTAATTAAGGCACTTGAGGAATACGGTATCGGCAGACCGTCAACTTATGCGGCAACAATTACAACAATTACAAGCCGTGAGTATGTAAAGCGTGAGGCAAAAACTTTGTATCCGACAGAGCTTGGCGAGGTTATGACAAACCTTTTAAAAGAGCGCTTTCCGAAGATTGTAAACTATAAATTCACCGCACAAATGGAAGAAAACCTTGACGAGGTTGAGCACGGTCAGGAAGAATGGGTGGAATTGCTTGACGAATTCTACTCCGATTTTGACAAAACTCTCAAGAAAGCCAAAGAAGAGATGGAGGGTGTGAAACTCCAGCTTAAAGAAGATCAGACAGACATTATCTGCGACAAATGCGGCAGACAGATGGTTGTTAAGGTTGGCAGATACGGCAAATTTATTGCCTGCCCGGGTTACCCCGAATGTAAGAATGTTCTTAAGTTTGTTGAAAAAACAGGCGTTAAATGCCCTAAATGCAACGGTGATGTTATTGTTAAGCATACAAAGAAAAAGCGTGTGTTCTACGGCTGTTCAAATTATCCGGAATGTGATTTTGTAAGCTGGAACGAACCCGTAAACGAAAGATGTCCGCAGTGCGGCGGCATACTCTTTAAGAAAAAGGGTAAAAAGCCGAAACTTTATTGTGCAACAGAGGGCTGCGGATTTGAAAAAGAGTTCGTCGAGAAAGACGGAGAATAATTAATACGACTGAAAAGGAAAGGTGAACTTTTTGGAAAAAGGTTATATCAATGTAATAGGTGCGGGTCTTGCAGGCTGTGAAGCCGCTAAACAGATCTCATCACACGGAATAAAGGTTCACCTTTATGAAATGAAACCGAAGAAAAAAACGCCTGCTCATCATTCCGATTTATTCGGCGAACTTGTGTGTTCAAATTCATTAAAGGCAATGCGAACAGAAAGCGCCGCAGGACTTTTAAAGGAAGAAATGCGCAGACTTGATTCTTTCCTTATGAAATGCGCAGACAAATGCCAAGTGCCTGCCGGCGGTGCTCTTGCGGTTGACAGAGATATTTTTTCAAGACTTGTAACCGACGGAATAAGAGCCGATGAAAACATAACCGTTTTTGAAGAAGAAATCACAGAAATTCCCGATGATGCAATTACAATTATTGCTACGGGTCCGCTTACTTCGGACGCTCTTGCCGAAAAAATAATAGAGCGCTTCGGTACTTCGCTTTCTTTCTTTGATGCCGCCGCTCCGATTGTGAGTGCCGAAAGCATTGATATGGATTATGCTTTCTATGCATCAAGATACGATAAAGGCAGTGGCGACGATTATATAAATTGCCCGATGAATAAAGAAGAGTACGAAACTTTTTATCAGGCACTTGTAACTGCCGAAAGAGCACCTTTGCACAGCTTTGATGTAAACAATCCTAAGGTGTACGAGGGCTGTATGCCTGTTGAAGTTATGGCACAGCGTGGTGAAAACACCTTGCGATTCGGACCGATGAAACCTGTCGGTCTTGTAAATCCAAAAACGGGACACAGACCGTGGGCTGTACTGCAGTTAAGGAAAGAAAATTGCGGGGGCACAATGTATAATCTCGTCGGATTTCAGACAAATCTAAAATTCGGTGAACAGAAAAGGGTATTTTCACTGATTCCTGCATTGCACAAAGCGGAATTTTACCGCTACGGTGTAATGCACAGGAACACATTTATTAATTCACCTAAACTGCTCAATGCCGATTTTTCTTTGAGAGAAAATGAAAACTTGTTCTTTGCAGGTCAGCTTACAGGTGTTGAGGGCTATATGGAATCGGCGGCTTCGGGAATACTTGCGGGCATAAACGCAGTGCGAAGATTAAACAGTCAAGAACCTGTGATTTTACCGACTGACACAATGCTCGGCGCTCTTGCGGGCTATATATCCGACAAATATGTGGAGAAATTCCAGCCTATGGGCGCAAATTTCGGTGTACTTCCTGCTCTCGAAAATCGTCCCCGTGACAAGCAGGAGCGAGGAAAAGCATATTCGGACAGAGCGCTTAAAAGCCTTGAGGCTTATCTTACACATATGAATTTAGAGGTGTAAAAATGAAAATTATAGTAGATGCCTTCGGCGGAGATAACGCACCGCTTGAAATAATCAAGGGTTGTGCGGAGGCTGTTGCGGAATTTGACGATTTATCAATTATTCTCACAGGCGACGAGGGTAAAATTCTTAAGGTTGCACATGACAATAATATATCTCTTGACAGAATAGAAATTCATCACTGCACAGAAGTTATTACTATGGACGACCATGCCGATGCGGTTCTTAAATCAAAGAAAGACAGCTCAATGGCTGTAGGATTTAATTTGCTTAAAAACGGCGAGGGTGACGCTTTTGTTTCCGCAGGCAACAGCGGTGCTCTTTGTATGGGTGCAACTCTTGCGGTTAAGAGAATTAAAGGCATTAAACGACCTGCATTCTCTCCCGTTATGCCGTCCGCAAACGGTTTCTTTATGCTTGTTGACGGCGGTGCAAATGTAGACTGCCGTCCCGAAATGCTCGTTCAGTTTGCTGTTATGGGTTCAATTTATATGAATAAGGTTATGAAGATTGAAAATCCACGAGTTGGTCTTGCCAATGTAGGAACAGAAGACCACAAGGGAAACGAACTTTATCAGACTACATATAAACTGCTTAAAGATAGTAATTTGAATTTCATCGGCAATGTTGAGGGCAGAGATATTCCGCAGGGAATTTGCGATGTTGTGGTATGCGATGGCTTTACAGGCAATCTTATTTTAAAAACCTATGAGGGTGTTGCAATGGTTGTTATGAACGAGATCAAGAGCTTGTTTACAGGCAGTCTTAAAGGCAAACTTTCGGCTTCGCTCGTGCTCGGCGATATAAAAAAACTTAAGAAAAAACTTGACCACAACACATACGGCGGTGCGCCTGTTTTGGGTGCATCAAAACCTGTGTTCAAGGCGCACGGCAGTGCAAAAGCCGTCACCGTTAAAAACGCAATCAGACTTTCAAGAGATTATGTGCTTGCTGATGCGATCGGTGAAATTTCAAAGGTTATTAATTCGGAGGACTGATTTAAGTGCAGGAACTTGAAAATAAAATCGGCTATAAATTTAAAGATATAAGTTTGCTCGAAGAGGCACTCACACATTCTTCTTATGCAAACGAACACAAATCAAAACATATCAAATATAACGAAAGACTTGAATTCTTAGGTGATGCGGTTCTTTCAATTGTAGTTTCTGACTACATTTTTAAAAACTGCCCCGAGCTTCCGGAGGGCGAGCTTACCAAACTAAGAGCCTCGCTGGTATGTGAAAAGAGCCTTTTCGTATTTGCAAAACAACTCGGACTGGGTAAGTATCTTATTTTGAGCAAAGGCGAGCGCCACAACGGCGGCGCAGAACGCCCGTCAATACTTTCAGATGCATTTGAGGCGCTGATTGCGGCTATTTATATTGACGGCGGAATCGAGCCTGCCTCTAAGCATATTCTTAACTTTGTAATCCCTGCGATTAAGGCATCAAAGAAAAGACCTGTAAACGATTATAAAACAACTTTGCAGGAGATTATTCAGAAAAATCCCGGGGAATTGCTCGAATATGTACTCGTTGACGAATCGGGCCCCGACCACAACAAGCACTTTGTCGTAGAGGTTCACCTTAACAGCAATGTTATAGGCAAAGGCGGCGGAAAAAGCAAAAAAGAGGCTGAACAGCAGGCGGCAAGAGAAGCACTGGAGTTGATGGGTTATTAAACATTCTAATGTGGCGCTTTTTATACCGCACAACGGATGCCCTCACAAATGCACTTTCTGTAATCAAAGAAACATTGTGGGGCAAGCGTATCAGCCAAATGCCGATGATGTGACAAATGCCGTAAAAATCGCCGTAGATTCTTTAAAAGAAAATACCAAAGAGGCGGAGATTGCATTTTTCGGCGGCAGTTTTACAGCAATTGACAGAGAATATATGCTCGAACTTTTAGATGCGACCAAGCCGTTTATCAACAGCTTTAAAGGTATTCGGTTATCTACCCGTCCCGACTGCATTGACGATGAAATTGTAAGTCTTTTGAAAAGCTATAAAGTAACTTCAATTGAACTCGGCGCTCAATCTATGGATGATGAAGTGCTTAAACTCAATGAAAGAGGACATACGGCGGATGATGTAAGAAATGCCTGCCGCATTATAAAAAATTACGGCATATCACTCGGACTGCAGATGATGACGGGACTGTACGGTTCTGATTTTTATAAAGACATTTATACTGCCGATGAATTTATAAAGCTCAGACCGGATACTGTAAGGATATATCCGACTGTTATTATGCAGGATACCGAACTTGCAAATCTTTATAACAGTAAAAAGTTTATTCCTTACACACTTGAGCAATCGGTTGAACTTTGCTCAAAGCTCATTTTAAAATTTAAAAGCGAAAACATCCGTATTATAAGGCTCGGACTTCATTATTCCGAAAGTCTTGAAAATAACAGCCTCGGCAATAATTATCACCCTGCATTTAAAGAACTTTGCGAAAACAAAATCTTTTTTGATAAAATAACTAAACTGATTAAAAATTATCCCGACAAAGAGGTTGATTTTTTTGAGGCATATGTAAATCCTCATTCGGTTTCAAAACTTGCGGGACAGAATAAATCAAACATAATCAGACTTAACAATATGGGTTACAAGCTGAAAATCAAGACAGACCAAAGTCTTGACGAATACGAAATCTACATAAAACAGAGGTAATAAATGCGATTAAAATCACTTGAAATTCAAGGCTTTAAAACCTTTCCTGATAAAACTAAATTATCTTTTGAGCAGGGCATTACCGCTGTTGTAGGTCCGAACGGCTCAGGCAAAAGCAACATCAGTGACGCTATCCGTTGGGTGCTCGGCGAGCAATCTCCAAAGAGCTTGCGCTGTTCAAAGATGGAAGATGTTGTTTTTAACGGAACCGACAAAAGAAAAAAACTCGGCTATGCCGAAGTTTCGCTTAACATAGAAAACAAAGACAGAGTGCTGGCATTCGACGGCGACGAAGTTTCAATTACTCGCCGTTATTATAGAAGCGGTGAGAGCGAATATCTCATTAACAAAGCACAGGTCAGACTAAAAGACATTAACGAGCTTTTTATGGATACAGGTCTTGGCCGTGACGGTTACTCTATGATAGGGCAGGGTAAAATCGACAGCATTGTATCTTCAAAAGGCGAGGACAGACGAGAAATTTTTGAAGAGGCGGCAGGTATTTCACGCTATCGCTACAGAAAAACAGATGCGGAGCGAAAACTGAAAAGCACGGAGGAAAACCTTTTAAGACTGCGTGACATCGTGACAGAACTCGAAGAGCGTGTAGGTCCTCTTAAAAGGCAATCGGAAAAAGCACAGGAATTTTTAAAATACTCCGAAGAAAAGCGTGGACTTGAAATAGCGCTTTGGCTGCTTACCCTTGACAAAAGTCAGGCGGCGCTTAAAACACAAGACGAAAAAATTGCCATTGCTCACGCACAATATGATGATGCCGAAAAAATGCTCGAGCAGATTCAAAAAGAGTCGGAAGAAATATATCTGAAAAACGGACAGCTTGCCGTAAAATCCGACGAAGTAAGACATCTTATTTCAGAACTTGATGCACTCATTTCCGATATGCGTTCACAGCTTTCGGTTTCAAAGAACGATATTCTTCATAACGAAGAAAACATAAAGCGTGTTGAAAACGAAATCCAAAACGCACAGCAAAATTCACAGCTTATTTCTACTCAAATTGCGGAAAAGAACGAGAAAATCGCTGAACTTGACACAAAAATAATTGGAAAGCAGAAAGAATATACCGCACTTTCCGAAAAGCTGAATGTTATCAACCTTGATACGGGCAAGAGCGGCGACAAACTGCAACAGCTTACTTCCGAGCTTTCTATGCTTACAACGAAGTCTGCCGATGCAAGGGTAATTGATATGACTGCGGAGAGCTCGATTTCCGACCTTGAAGAAAGAATCGAAAGCCTTACAACCGCAAACAAAGACGGAATTGCAAGAGTACACGAGCTTGAAGAAATTTCCGAAGAATACACAACAAATCTTACAAATCTGCGGGAAGAAATTACATCAATTACAAATTCAATACAGGGACTTGAACTTAAATTGCAGTCAAAAGCACACAAGCGTGACAGCTACAAGGCTGAAAGCGACAGACTTTTGCTTGACAGCAAGGAACATATAAGAAAAATCAACTTCCTTGAAAATCTCGAACGCAACCTCGAAGGCTTTTCAAAGAGCGTTAAAGTTGTGGTAAACGCATCTAAAAGCGGAAGATTAAAAGGTGTGTGCGGCCCTGTTTCCCGAGTAATTTCCGTACCGCAAAAGTATGGTGTTGCAATTGAAACCGCACTCGGAGCGGCAATGCAAAACATTGTTACGGAAACCGAAAACGACGCTAAATCGGCTATTGCTTATCTTAAATCATCGGACGGCGGACGAGCAACTTTTCTGCCGCTTAATACAATCAAGGCAAGAGAACTCCGAGAAAACGGACTTGAAGCAAACTATGGCTTTATCGGTGTTGCAAGTGACCTTTGCAGCTGCGATAACAAATTCAAAAATATTTTATCATCTTTGCTTGGCAAAATTGTAATTGCAGACAATCTTAATTCCGCAGTCGAGATTGCCAAAAAATATTCGTACCGTTTTAAAATCGTTACACTTGACGGACAGGTTGTAAATGCGGGCGGTTCGCTCACAGGCGGTTCGCTCAACAGAAATACAGGTTTGCTAAGCCGTGCAAGTGAAATTAAAGATTTAAAAGAACAGACAAAAGCCATTGAAGAAAAGTCTGCGCAGGCACAGAGATTGTGCAGTAAGGCGGCGCAGGATTATGCCGCCGTTGAGGCTGAATTGCTCGGTACAAGAGCCGACCTTTCTAATAAAAAACAAAGCCTTGCAAGAATGGAAGCCGAAAGCAGAGCGTGCGAAAACGAGCTTTCAAACTCAAAACTTGCTTTGCAAAATTTTGATAAACAGATTGAAGAATATACAAATAAAGTAAATATCCTATCAGAGGACAGAAAAAATGCAGGCGAACAGCTGGCACAGCTTAACCGCAGAATTTCCGAGGCAGAAGAAAAGGTAAACAGCATTACGGGCAGTCGTGCCAAAATGATTGAGGAGCGAGAAGAAATTGCATCTCAATTACAGAATGTGCGACTTGAAATTGTAACCGCTCAAAAGGATATTGACGCACTCAATTCCGAAATCCTTTTTGCGGAAAATTCATCAAATAACTTCGGAGAAAAACAGAGAGAACTCAATGCACAAATTGAGGACTATAAAAACAAAAATGCTTTGATTCAGAAAAACATCGACGAACTTGAGGCTCAAATAAAAGACAAGTCAGAGAGAATTGCAGAGCACAACGCAAGGATTTCAAGTATTAATTGTGAAAAAGATACTTACGAAATGAGAAGTGTTGAATTAAGAACGCTTGAGCGTGACAAAACATCGGAACGAGAGGTATCGGGCAGAGAACTTTCAAGACTTGAAGAAAGAAAAATCAACTTGCAAAATCAGTACGATAATATAATTTCCAAGCTTTGGGAAGAATATGAGTTGACCAAGCGTGAAGCGGAAGAACAGGCGATAGAAATTCCCGATTCCAATGCGGCTCAAAAACGACTTAACGAGCTAAAGCAAAAAATTAAAAATCTCGGAAATGTAAATGTATCAGCAATTGAAGAATACAAAGAGGTTTCCGAACGCTTTGAATTTATGAGCACACAGGTAAATGATGTGGAAAAGTCAAAACGAGAAATTGAGCGACTTATCACCGACCTTACCAAACAGATGAAAGAAGTGTTTGTAGAGAGTTTTGAAGAAATCAATAAAAACTTCACTTTCACATTCAAAGAACTGTTCGGCGGCGGCACCGCATCGCTTTCGCTTTCAGAGCCGGAGGATATTCTCAACAGCGGCATCGACATTATTGTACATCCGCCCGGAAAAATCGTTGTTCATCTTGACGCACTGTCGGGCGGTGAAAAAGCACTTGTAGCCATAGCGCTTTACTTTGCGATTATGAAAGTCAGACCCGCACCTTTCTGCGTTATGGACGAAATTGAGGCGGCGCTTGATGATGTAAATGTTGACCGCTTTGCAAACTATATGAGAAATTTAACCCATACAACGCAGTTTATCTGTATTACTCACAGACGAGGCACAATGGAAGAAGCAGATGTACTGTATGGTGTTACTATGCAGGACGAGGGTGTATCCAAACTGCTTGAACTGCGTTCTACCGAGATTGCCGAAAAACTCGGCATTAAGGCTAACTAATGAAGGGATGATTTTATGGGCTTTTTTAATAAAATTAAAGAAGGTTTAAAAAAGACAAGAGATGCGGTTATCGGTCAGATTGACTCAATGCTCAAATCTTTTACCAAGATTGACGATGAACTTTTTGAAGAACTCGAAGAGTTGCTTGTAATGGGCGATGTAGGCGTACCGACTGCCGAAAAAATATGTGAAGAGCTTAAAAAGAGAGTTAAAAAAGAGGGTATTAAAAATCCTAATGAAATTCACAGACTTCTTGAAGAAACGGTTTCCGATATGTTGAGAGGCGGAGAAGAACTCGACCTTTCAACCACACCGTCTATTATCCTTGTCATAGGTGTAAACGGTGTAGGTAAAACAACCACAATCGGAAAACTTGCAAATCACCTTACAAAACAGGGCAAAAAAGTTATCCTTGCCGCAGGCGATACATTCAGAGCCGCAGCTATCGAGCAGCTTGAAATTTGGGCAGACAGAAGTCACTGTGAAATAATAAAGCAGAACGAGGGCAGCGACCCTGCCGCTGTAATTTATGACGCCATTTCAGCCGCTAAGGCAAGACACGCAGATGTTATTATCTGCGATACGGCGGGCAGACTTCACAATAAAAAGCCCCTTATGGACGAGCTTGCAAAAATCAACAGAATTATAGACAGAGAACTGCCGGACGCATCGAAAGAAAAGTTACTTGTACTTGATGCAACCACAGGACAGAATGCCGTTAATCAGGCTGAACAGTTCAGCCTTGCAACAGGCATTACGGGTATTGTTCTTACAAAACTTGACGGTACAGCCAAGGGCGGCGTTGTACTTGCAATCAAAGAGGGACTCGGTATTCCTGTTAAATACATCGGCGTAGGTGAGCAGATAGACGATTTACAGCCGTTTGATGCAGAGAACTTTGCAAGGGCTCTCTTTGCGCAGAATTAAGAGGTGCGGTATGAAATTTATCATTGCAACCAATAACGCAAAAAAATTAAAAGAACTTGAAAGAATTTTAAAGCCCCTCGGCATAAATGCGGTTTCCGCAAAAGAGGCAGGTGTAAACCTCGGCGAAGTTGAGGAAACAGGTACGACCTTTGCCGAAAACGCTTTTATAAAAGCAAATGCCGCTTTCAAAGCAACGGGTATGCCTGCCATAGCCGACGATTCAGGGTTATCGGTTGACGCACTTGACGGCAGACCGGGTGTGTATTCCGCAAGATACTGCGGAGAAAATGCCACTGACGAAGAAAAGTACACTAAATTGTTAGAAGAAATGCAGGGTGTACCCGATGAAAAGAGAACAGCGCATTTTACATCAGCAATCTGCTGTATTTTATCCGACAAAGAAAAAATTGAAGTTGACGGCATATGTAACGGTACAATTTCTCATACTCCGAACGGCAACGGCGGTTTTGGATATGACCCGATTTTTGACTGCAACGGAAAAAGCTTTGCCGAACTTACAGCCGAAGAAAAAGACAAAATCAGCCACAGAGGAATTGCTTTACGCAAGTTACAGGCTGAACTGAAAAACAGATTTGACAAATAATTTATATAAATTTCAGAAAGGAGCAGTTAAATGCTCACAAGTAAACAGCGTGCATACCTTCGTGGTCTTGCAAATCCTATTGAAACTATCCTTATGATCGGTAAGGGTGAAATCACAGATAACATTGTAAAGCAGGCAGACGACGCACTCAAGGCAAGAGAGCTTATAAAGGGCAAAGTGCTTGAGAACAGCGGTTATTCTTCAAGAGAAGCTGCCGAACTTATCGCCGAAAAATGCGGTGCGGAAGTCGTACAGGTTATCGGTTCAAAATTTGTTCTCTATAAAAAGAATGAGGACGAGCCTAAAATTGTTCTCCCTAAGAACAGAAGAAAATGAGCAGAATAGGAATACTCGGCGGTACTTTTAACCCAATACACAACGGTCACATTCAAATGGCAAAGTACAGCCACGATGCCGCAAAACTCGATAAGGTTATTATTATGCCTACTTTTGTGCCGCCGCATAAAGAAAGTGCAAACCTTGTTTCGTGCGAGCACAGATTTAATATGTGCCGCCTTGCAAGTGCCGAACTTCCGTATGCGGAAGTATCCGATTTTGAAATAAAATTAGAGGGCAAAAGTTACACTTACCGTACATTGCAGCTTTTAAAAAGTCAAAACGAAAACGATGATTTTTATTTTATCGTCGGCGCAGATATGTTTTTATCTATGCAAAATTGGAAAAATCCTGAAATAATTTTCAGGCTTGCTACCGTAATCGCCGTTCCGAGAGATGACGACAGCGTATCCGAACTTAAAGAACATTACGATAATGTTCTCAAAAAAATGGGTGCAAAGGCGATTATACTTAATCACTCGGTTTTAACGGTTTCGTCAACCTATGTGCGTGACAACATCGACAACGGTGCGGCATTGGAAAATCTGATTGACAGCAGGGTTTTTAATTATATTAAGGAAAATAATTTATACAGGGTGTGATTTTATGAATTCAGACGAATATAAGAAACTTATAAAATCAAGAATGAGCGATTACCGCTATACGCACAGCGTAAATGTTTCTAAAGAGGCTGTAAGACTTGCCAAAAAATACGGTGCGGATACCGAAAAAGCAGCCGTTGCAGGCATACTGCATGACATTACCAAAGAAACACCTAAAGAAGAACAGTTGCAAATTATGACAGATGGTGGTATAATTTTAGATAATGTGCAGGAAAAATCGACAAAGCTGTGGCACGGTATAAGCGGAAGTGTGTATATTCGTGATATTCTTAAAATTACAGACGAAGATATTTTAAACGCAGTAAGATACCACACCACAGGCAGAGCAGGTATGTCTTTGCTTGAAAAAATAATTTTTATAGCGGATTTTACTTCTGCCGAAAGAGATTATAACGGCATAAAAACAATGCGCAAAAAGGCAGGCAAATCTCTTGAAAACGCAATGCTGTACGGATTGCAGTTCACTTTAAAAGACTTGTCTAAAAGGGCAATGATAATTCACCCCGACGCCCTTGCCTGTTACAACGAAATTGTAATAAATAATTCAACGAAAGGAACAGCCAAATGAATTCTTACGAGCAATCAATTCTGACAGCTAAGGCTATAAGCAGCAAAAAAGGTCTTAACATCAAGTTAATCGAAATTGGCGATATTTCTTCGCTTGCAGACTATATGGTAATTGCGACAGGTACAAGCTCAACCCATGTAAAAGCTATTGCGGACGAGGTTGAGTATCAGCTTGACGAGGCAGGCATTTCTGTAAGTCATATCGAGGGCTACCGTTCAAATTCATGGATATTGCTTGACTATGTCGATGTTATCGTTCATATTTTTTCAGACGAGGCAAGAGAGTTTTACGACCTTGAAAGACTCTGGCAGGACGGTAAGGAAATTGACATTTCCGATATTGTTGACTAATAAATCTTGAGGAGGACTCAATTTTGAAATATAATCATAAGCCCATTGAGGGCAAATGGCAAAAAATTTGGGAAGATAAGGGCGTTTTCCACGCAGAGAACAACTCTGAAAAAGAAAAATTCTATGCTCTTATTGAGTTTCCTTATCCGTCGGGACAGGGACTTCATGTAGGTCATCCAAGACCTTATACGGCACTTGACACCGTAGCAAGAAAGCGCAGACTTCAGGGCTACAATGTACTTTATCCGATCGGCTGGGACGCATTCGGTCTTCCTACCGAAAACTACGCAATCAAAAACCATATTCATCCCGAAATCGTTACAAAGCAAAATATTGCCCGCTTTAAAAAGCAGATTCAATCACTCGGTATCTCTTTTGACTGGAGCCGTGAGATTAATACAACCGACCCTGACTACTACAAGTGGACACAGTGGATTTTCATTCAGCTTTTCAAGCATGGTCTTGCATACAAAAAGGAAATGAATGTAAACTGGTGTACTTCATGTAAGTGCGTTCTTGCAAACGAAGAGGTTGTAAACGGCGTTTGCGAGCGCTGCGGCAGTGAGGTTGTTCATAAGGTAAAGTCACAGTGGATGCTTAAGATTACAGCTTACGCAGACAGACTTATCAATGACCTTGACCTTGTAAATTATCCTGAAAGAGTTAAAGCTCAGCAGAAAAACTGGATTGGCAGAAGTACGGGCGCAGAGGTTGATTTCAAGACAACCACAGGCGACACACTTACAATTTACACCACAAGAGCAGATACTCTTTACGGTGCAACATATATGGTAATTTCTCCGGAACACCCTCTCATTGAAAAGTGGGCAGACAAGCTATCTAATATTGACGCTATCCGTGAATATCAGGCAGCTGCGGCAAGAAAGTCCGACTTTGAAAGAACAGAGGTTGCCAAGGACAAAACAGGTGTTCTTGTTGAGGGCGTTAAGGCTATTAACCCTGTAAACAACAAGGAAATTCCTATCTTTATTTCCGACTATGTACTTGTGTCTTACGGTACGGGCGCTATTATGGCTGTTCCTGCTCACGATACCCGTGACTGGGAATTTGCAAAGAAATTCGACCTTCCTATCATTGAGGTTGTTAAGGGCGGCAATGTGCAGGAAGAGGCTTATACAGACTGTGCAACAGGTATTATGGTTAATTCGGGTATGCTTGACGGTCTTACTGTTGACGAGGCTAAGAAAAAGATTATCTCTTGGCTTGAGTCGGAGGGTAAAGGTCACTCAAAGGTAAACTATAAACTCCGTGACTGGGTATTCTCCCGTCAGCGTTATTGGGGCGAGCCTATTCCGATTGTTCACTGCGACAAGTGTGGATATGTTCCGATTGACGAAAGTGAACTCCCGCTCAGACTTCCTATGGTAGAATCATATGAGCCGACAGATAACGGCGAATCACCGCTTGCTAAAATGACAGACTGGCTTGAAACAACTTGCCCGTGCTGTGGCGGCAAGGCAATGCGTGAAACCGATACAATGCCGCAGTGGGCAGGTTCGTCATGGTATTTCTTAAGATATATGGATCCGCACAATGACAAAGCACTTGCGTCAAAAGAGGCTATCAAGTATTGGTCACCTGTTGACTGGTACAACGGCGGTATGGAGCACACTACACTCCACTTGCTTTACAGCCGTTTCTGGCATAAATTCCTCTACGACATCGGCGTTGTAAATACTCCGGAGCCATATGCAAAGAGAACATCACACGGTATGATTCTCGGCGAAAACGGCGAGAAGATGAGTAAGTCAAGAGGCAATGTAGTAAATCCTGACGAAATCGTAGACGAATACGGTGCAGATACACTCCGTCTTTACGAAATGTTTATCGGCGACTTTGAAAAGGCCGCTCCTTGGAGCCAGTCAAGCATCAGAGGCTGCCGCAGATTTATTGAGCGTTATTACAACCTCCAGACAATTCTTAACGATGCAGACGGCATCCGTCCGGAACTTGAATCATCATTCCACAAGGCTATCAAAAAAGTCGGCGATGACATTGAGAACATTAAGTTCAACACCGCAATCGCAACACTTATGGCACTTATCAATGATATTACTGCTACAGGCGCAATCACTAAGGAGGAACTTAGAATCTTCACAATTCTCCTTAACCCGTTTGCACCGCATGTTACAGAAGAAGTATTTGAAATATGCAAACTCGGCGACGGTATAGTAGCAGAGCAGAAATGGCCTGAGTACGATGAGGCTAAGTGCAAAGACGAAACAATAGAAATCGTTGTACAGGTAAACGGTAAAATTAAGACAAAGCTTAACATTCCTGTTGAGTCAGAAAAGAACGCAGTTCTTGATATGGCAAAGGCAGACGCAAATGTGGCTAAAGCTATAGAGAATATGAATATCATCAAAGAAATTTATGTTCCCAATAAGCTTGTAAACCTTGTAGTTAAGCCATAATTTTTATTTTATTTATAAATTTACTTAATTTTCCCTAAATTTCTACATTTCTATTGACAATAAGAATTGTTTATTGTATAATATCAAATGCAACATATGCAAATTACCCATGCCAAATGGCAGATGGGAGGGAAGATAGATGGCAGAAATCAGACTTAAGGATAACGAATCTCTTGAGAGTGCTTTAAGAAGATTCAAAAAGCAGTGTGCAAGAGCTGGCGTTATTGCTGAGGTGCGCAAGAGAGAAGCTTATGAAAAGCCTTCTGTAAAGCGTAAAAAGAAGTCCGAAGCAGCTCGTAAGAGAAAATTCAGGTAATCAAAATAAGCGGACAGTTTTTACTGTCCGCTTTTTGTCATTTTATCAGGAAATTTGGTGAATAAAAATGAAAAGAATTCTTGTTATTTTAGGGCCTAACCTTAATATGGTAGGAGTAAGAGAAAAAGGCATTTACGGAGAGGAAACCGCTCAAAGCATTTCCGAGCAGATTAAGGCATTTGCAAACGAGCAGGGCTTTTCTGTTGAGATTTATCAGTCAAATCACGAGGGCGACCTTATCGATAAAATTCATGCCGCAAGAGAAAACTTTGACGGTGCGGTAATAAATGCGGGCGCTCTTACACATTATAGCTATGCATTAAGAGATGCTATTGCTTGTGTAAAGATTCCGTTTGTCGAGGTGCATATGTCAAATATCCACGCAAGGGAAGAATTCAGACACACATCTGTAATTGCACCTGTATGCGCAGGTCAGATTGCAGGCTTTGGCAAAAGCAGCTACTTCCTTGCAATTACAGCTTTAAAGGACTTGATGAAGTAATGAACAGCTTGAGAACAGAAAAGTTAAGAGCTTTTATAAAATCACCCGACATCGCAGTTTTAATAAAAAATGAAATCAATGTCGGATATTTCAGCGGCTTTCATCACAGCGAGGGTGTATTTTTACTGACAAGCGACAAAGCATATTTGCTTGTGGATTTCAGATACTTTGAGGCGGCACAGAAATTCGCAGTCGGCTGTGAAGTAATCTGCTTTAAAAAGCTGATTGCGGATATAAGCGAAATTCTTAAAAAAGAATGTGTCACAAAAATCGTTGCAGAGGCAGATACATTTACCGTTGCGGAAAATGATTTGTACAAAGAGCATTTTGCTGAAAAGGGAATTGAATTTTACTGTGACAGTGCGCTTGATAAGGCTGTTTCAAACATCAGAATTATTAAAGATAAATCGGAGTTTGACAAAATTTTAAAGGCTCAACAGATTGCCGAAAAGGCATATAATGAAATTTTAAATTACATCAAACCCGGTGTCAGCGAGCGAAAAATCGCAGTTGAATTTGAATATCTGATGAAGCAGTACGGTGCGGAAAGAGTTTCTTTTGATTTAATAACAATCACAGGCAGTAAAACTTCGTTGCCACACGGCGTACCGAGTGACGATGCTGTTAAATCGGGAGATTTGTTTACTATGGATTTCGGGGCTGTATATGACGGCTATCACTCCGACACGACAAGAACCGTAGCGGTTAATTTTGCCACAGATGAGCAAAGAGAGATTTACAATATTGTATTAAAGGCTCAACTTGCCGTGTTAGATGAAGTAAAGGCAGGCAAAACTTGCTCTGAAATTGATAAAATTGCAAGAGATATTATAACAGAGGCAGGCTACGGAGAGTGTTTCGGTCATTCGACGGGTCACGGCGTAGGACTTGAAATTCACGAGCTGCCAAATGTTTCTCCGAGGGGAGAAATAATCCTTGAAGAGGGTATGGTAATTACCGACGAACCCGGAATTTACCTGCCAAAGAAGTTCGGCGTAAGAATTGAAGATATGCTTTATGTCACCGAAAAAGGATATAATAACTTTGTATCTTTGCCAAAAGAACTAATAATTCTTTAAAATGCTTGCAATTTGTTTATTTTTTATGTATAATAGCATATGACACATAATGGCAAGGATTATTTTGCTGTAATTATGTATATTTTAGGAGGTATTACTTATGATATCAGCAGGTGATTTCAGAAACGGCGTTACATTTGAAATGGATGGTCAGGTTGTATCAATCATCGAATTCCAGCATGTAAAGCCAGGTAAGGGTGCAGCTTTCGTTCGTACTAAGCTCAAGAACCTCGTTACTGGTGCTGTAGTTGAAAAGACTTTCAGACCAACTGAAAAGATGCCTAAGGCTATGATTGAGCGTAAGGATATGACTTACCTTTACAACGATGGCGATTTATACAACTTTATGGATGCTGAAACTTATGACCAGATTGCTATTCCAGCATCTGAAGTTGGCGATGCATTAAAGTTCGTTAAGGAAAATGAAAATGTTAAGGTTCTTAGCCACAACGGTAACATTTTCGGTATTGAACCACCTTTATTCGTTGAACTTGAAGTAACTGAAACTGAACCAGGTTTCAAGGGCGATACTGCAACAGGTGCTACTAAGCCAGCTACTGTTGAAACAGGTGCTCAGATTAATGTACCTCTTTTCATCAATCAGGGTGAAATCATCAAGATTGATACTAGAACTGGTGAATACTTAGGTCGTTCAAACGCTTAATAATTTAACATTGTTTCTAAAAGGGTTGTCTTTTGACAGCCCTTTTCTTATACCTCAATATTATAGTAAATATTTGTGTATAAGGCCATGGTTTTTCTGAAAAAATACTAT
>ERZ773111.174-NODE-174-length-51357-cov-4.145452_pt1 | contig 51357 bp, 47 predicted proteins | sample MGYA00580567_ERZ773111 | MGnify/ENA primary metagenome ERZ773111 (study PRJEB29015, sample SAMEA2737875) | human gut metagenome | biome: human gut; feature: human-associated habitat; material: faeces | place: China | collected 2012 ...
AATACGTACTACTGCTAAGTGGTTATAAGGAGAAAGCTCCGGATTGTCCAAGAGATGGGGAATCCGGAGCTTTTTTGTGCATGAAAAGTTGCTTTTTCCGCCTTGCTGTGATATAATAAAATAAAGAAACGGAAACCACAGCAAGGAGGGAAAAGCGATGGGTATTTACTTGAATTCAGATGATACGGATTTTAGAAGTGCAGTAAAATATTCTCGGATTTATGTGGATAAGACTGAATTGATTCGTTATACCAATTCTGTTTTGTTTGGAGAGCAAAAATACATTTGCGTCAGCCGTCCACGACGATTCGGAAAGTCCATGGCAGCCAATATGCTAACGGCTTACTACAGCCGAGGCTGCGATTCCAGAGGATTGTTTCAAGGATTGAAAATTGCAACGCATCCAGATTTTGAAAAGCATCTGAACCAATACAATGTTATCCACTTAAATATGCGAGATTACTTGACAGAATCGGAAAATATGAAGCAACTGATTCAATTTGTAGAGGATGACTTGCTGGATGAGTTGCAGCAAGAATTTTCAGACCTTAGAATGCCACGGAGAAAAACGCTGGTCAAAGTGCTGGAACAGGCATTTGTACAATATAAAATCCCATTTGTATTTATCATTGATGAATGGGATTGCATTTTTCGAGTGCATAAAAGTGATGCTGCATCGCAGAAAGATTATCTGGACTTTCTGCGAAACTTGTTAAAGGACAAAAGCTACATTGCCCTTGCCTACATGACTGGCATTCTGCCCATCAAGAAATATGGGGAACACTCTGCAATCAATGTATTCTATGAGTATTCCATGACCGATGCCTCCCCGATTGAAGAGTTTACAGGCTTTACAGAACAGGAAGTTCGGCAGCTTTGCGAACAATACAACATGCCATTCTCTGAAACAAAGAAATGGTATGATGGATATTGTGTGGATGGCGTTTCGATTTACAATCCAAAGTCTGTTGTAGAAGCTATGCTGCGTGGAAAATTTAGTAATTACTGGACGCAAACAGAAACCTATGAGGCTTTGAAAATCTATATTCAATCCAATGAATTTGGGGTACAAGATGTCATTTTGAAGCTGCTTGCGGGAGAAAAAGAAAAAATTGATACGACTACTTTTAGCAATGATATGGTTACGTTTGCAACAAAAGATGACGTTCTGACACTGTTGGTGCATTTGGGTTATTTAACTTATAATGCAGAAACAAAAGAGATTTGGATTCCAAACGATGAAATAATGGAACAGTTTATCAGTACCGTAAAAGTGATGGGGTGGGGAAGTGTTGTAACAGCTTTGGAAACCTCTGAAAAGTTATTACAAGCCACACTTTCCGGTGATGAAGAAACAGTTGCAGAACTAATTGAACAGGCACATCAAGCAAACGCATCTATTTTGAAATACAACGATGAAAATGCTCTGTCCTGTGTGATTTCCTTGGCATACTACTCCGCTCAGAAAAACTACACCCTGCACCGAGAAATGCCTGCTGGAAAGGGATTCGCAGATATTGTATTTGAGCCAAATCGAAACTGCAACCTGCCAGCCATGATTGTTGAATTGAAATGGGGACATTCCGCAGAAGAGGCAATCGAACAAATCAAGCGAAAAGATTATCTGGACTGCTTGCAGAATTACCACGGTGAGGTTCTTTTGGTTGGCGTGAACTATGATAAAGAGAAGCATCACACTTGCAAGATTGAACGGGTGTTTTTGTAATATGAGTTTTGCTTTGAATCAACTTATTTTTCAAGGCATATAAATAATAAAAAGTGAGGAAATCAACATGGACGAATTACAGGCTGCAATTAAAGAAACAGCAGAAAAGTTTGCACAGTGCTTTCAAAACAAAGGAAATTTTGATTTTTCTATTCAAAGTCTGCATGATGTAAATGACTTTTTGGAAGAAGTTTCCGACTTTGTATTTGAAGAACAGCAAATTTACCAGTATTATACAACAGTTGGGTCTTATATTTTTGAAGTTGCAAGAAGAAATTATGGAGGAACATATTATTGGCTTAAAGAGGTAAAACAGCCAATTTTAGTTGCCGGAGAACCGGCGTTTTTCGTGTCGATACAAGCGTGGGAGAAAGCAAAAATGTACATTGAAAACGGAACAGAAGATGACATCTTGTTCTATATAGACGGTTATCGGGAACACATTGAAAAGGGAAAACAACAAAAGGGGTACAGTGTACATTTGATTTAAAAGGTTCTCAAAACCTTTTTGACGTCTGGCAAAACAAACGGATCTCATGATTTTTTATTTAATTAAAAAAGTTTAATATACTTGACGAATTTGAATTGATATGCTACAATAAACATAAATACAACGACTTGATGCGTTATTGAAATGAGGTGTATCAATATGAAAAAATGGGCATTTTTAGCAGCGATGATGCTTCTCACTGGTTCTCTTTCTATACCACTTTCTGTAAGTGCAACGGATGTGCCTGTAGATACAGAAGTAGCTACAACTTTGACCGAAATTCAGGAAACGACAGAAACGACAACTTCACCAACAATTACAGAGCCGATAGAAGATCCAAGTTCAACAGAGGTTGTAGCATCTGATTTTTCCGTTGAACCCTCTGTATGCAATCTGACAGTCGGCGAAAGCTGTAATCTGAATGTCAAGTTTGATAAAGAGGGATATGATACGGAACATATCGAATACCAGTCCGCAGATGAAAGCATTGCGACCGTATCCAAATATGGTTTGGTGACAGCAATTTCTGCAGGGGAAACCTGTATCCGTATTTTCGTATTCGATGAAGCGGACAACCCTGTCAAAACGATTCCGATTCCTGTAGTGATTGCACCTGATGATACAATGTCAACGGAACAGCAAGAACAACTGGCAGCACTCAAAGAGAAAGGCAGTCATCTGTTCGGGGAATTTATTCGGGAAGAAAAAATAATTCTCGGAGAACTCCCACCCGATACAGCAAGACTTTGTTTCGATGATGTGCAAGAGATTCTGGCAAACAACACCGACTTTCAGAATATTTACGAGAGCCTGCTTTCCATCGCAAAATATCCAGACTTTGTAGGCGGTAGTGGAGTAACATTAGTTGAATTTTGGTTGGACGACTACGGCACAGAAAAAATCCTTTTGATTTTGGAGCAAGAAGATGTTATTTCTGTAAAATGCAATGCAGATGGAAACATCTCCGACTGGAAACCGCTCTATTCTGAAGAGAAAGCAGAAACAACCACGACAACAGCTACAGTAACCAGTGATGCACTTTCAGAAGAACAGGCGAAGGCTTTAGCGGAACTTGCCGAAAAAGAACATGGGGCATTCGGGGAATTTGAACGGGAAAGGGCTTCTATTTTAAACAAAATACCAGAAGATGCCTCCCGAATGACGTTGGAGGAAGCCAAGGAATTTGTAAACAGTTCGGATTCGTTTAAGGAAATTTACGATAAATTATCCGCCTCGCAGCCTTATCCGGACTTTATTGGCGGAAGTGGTGTTACAAAAGTTGAATACTGGTTTGATGATAAGGGAAAGGAAAAAATCTTACTCATTCTTGAGCAGGAAGATGTGATTTATGTAGATTGCACGAAGCAAGGCGATGTTTCGAAATGGGAAAGACTCTATCCTGTTTCAGACGTGGAAGATTCTAATATCAAAGATTCTAATTTAGCTGGAACATACAAAATCTATAATGGCATAGAGGACACTGTTACAACCGAATCCACTACAACCAATTATAAAAACATCACGCAGGAAGATTTCAAGGATTGGGCAATGAAAGACTATGCAACCAAAACAGGCAATACTCCTGCAAAGGCTGCACTCCTTGAAACAGCAGATGGGAACTATGCAATCACGCTGACAGATGAAGATGGAGAAGTTCTTGATGTTTATACCGTGAATCCAGAAACTGCAACCGGAACGAACATGGCAAATGAAGTAGTTTCTCTTCCACAGACTGGATACTCTGACATTTACAAAATATTTGTGGGACTTGCTACCCTTATGACTGTTAGTGGTGTAACCCTTATCGTAAAAACAAGGAAAAAAGACGGATAAGTAATCCGTAAAATAACAAAAATCAGCCGTTTTCTAAAATGACCAATTTGAGGGAACGGCTGTTTCTATAATTTAATGAAAATAAATTTTAGTTTGTAATTGTAAATTGTTTTTGACCAGACAGACGGTTGTCTACTACTATTTATATAATAAGAATATGACAGAATTCGTGAAAAACAAGTCTGCCGGAGGTGGTTTGAAATATGGACTTTATTTCATATAAAATAGAATGAAAATAAAAAAACTTGTTGACAATAGAAAAAATATAGTGTATAATAAGAAAAAGGAGGAGGGTAAAAATTGAGTACTATTGAAAATCTTTATAAATTTGATTATTCTCGGGTCAAATCCCAAAGAGCAAATGTCAAAAAAATGCAATCAATTGGATTATATCCTAAAAAATTTGATATGCCGATTCTACTTCAATTTGAACTGACCCATAAATGCAATGTTTTTTGCAAACACTGCTATAATAATTCTGGTACGCATAATACTTACAAAGATGCAATGACACCCGAAAAATGGAAGCAATTCTGCCACTATATTGTAGAAAAAGGTGGCATATTTGAATGTATTATTTCAGGTGGTGAGCCACTTCTATTAGGCAATGATTTATTTGATATTATGGATATTTTACATGAAGATGGAACCTATTTTTTGTTAATTACAAATGGATTCCTTTTAACAGAAGAAAAAGTAAAAAAATTAGCAAAATATCATTATAAATGGATTCAGGTTTCAATTGATGGAGCAACAGCAGAATATCATGATGCATTTAGGCAAAAGAATGGTAGCTGGAATCGTGCAGTTAATGGAGCATTTATGGTTTCTTCAGCGGGAATTCCACTGACAATTGCACATTCTGTTTCTGCACAGAACTTAAATGATGTTGACGCAATGTGTGACTTAGCTTATGAGTTAGGAGCCAGCAATATTATTCTTGGCGAAATATCGCTAAGTGGGCGTACTTATGATAATCAAAATCTTCTTTTGAATGAAACGGAGCGGGAATATCTTATTGAAAAAATAGAATATAATACAAATCGCTTTCGTGGGAAAATGCAAGTACAGCGTAATATGGATGAACGACTTCAATATGAACAGCAACTTGGAGTACCATGTGGTGGTTTAATTATTAGACCTGATGGAAATATCAGATTGGATTGTATGACACCTTTTGTGTTAGGGAATATTCTTGAAAATGATTTTGAAACAATATGGAAAAGCAAGTGCACACATATTTGGGAAAGACCGGAAATTCAGGAATACTATGAACACAAAAATGATGTGAAGAATTATATCGATGATGATATCATTCTTTAAATAAAAATGGAGGAAAAATATGAAAACTTACACAACGCCTGTATTAACAGACATGACCTTGGGAGAATTTGAAATTGACGGTGAGAAGCATACTGTAGTTGGTGTAGTGCCATTTCTTGCGGCAGCAGCATCTGCAGCTGCCGCAGTTGTCAGTGCAATTGCTTCTGTTACTTCTGCAAAACAAACATTTAAGGACAATTACATGGAATATCATTATATGAATTCACTTGAAAAGGTTGATTAATGACACATGATATATGATATGATAAAATCTCTAATTCCATATAAATCTTGTCAAAAATACAGATGTGACTCTGAATTTACGCTCGTCGACAATTATTTAAATAAAATGGTTTATTTGAATGCAACAGCAAGTGATGTTTTTTTGTTATGTAATGGAAGAAACTCAATTGAAGAGATATGCAAAAAAATGTTATGTGATTACGATGTAAGCTATGATATTATCAAAAATGATATTGTAAAAATAATTCGTGATTTACAGTGGAACAACATCATAAGATTGTCAAGAACCAAGAAAGTAGAGGATTGAAAATGGTTAAAATTCCGACATCCCTGTTAGAAGCTGTTATAGTAACAACTGGTACAGTTGTTGCAAGTATTATTGGCAGTAAAAAATCATCTGAAAAGGATTCTCGAAGCAAAAAAAGAGGAAAGTCAAGAAGAAAGTGAGCAATTTTATGAATTTATCAGAAATTATAAAAGTAATTGTTCCTAAGCCCAATTCTGAAGATCCCAGAGCACCTTATAAAGAACTTAATAAAGAACTTGAAAAGGATCGTTCTCAAAGCAAGAAAAGGGGAAAATCAAGAAGAAAGTGAGTGACTTTATGAATATATCAGAACTTATTTCTGAGGGAATAAAATCGATTCTTGATAATATTCCTGATAGACCCAATACAAACAGTAAATCGCCCAGATATACGCATGGTCCAGTGGTAAAAACAGGGCCTACTTCTGGAAAAAATCGTTCCCGAAATAAAAATGGTCAGTGGCGTGCAAAAAGAAGCGATGCTGGCACTAAAAGAAAATAACCATGAAAGAAAAGAATCCGTTGTATCCGTCTGCAACAGATTCTTTTCTCATTCAACCCCAAAAACTATTATGTGCATATTTTTTGTTGAAAAAGTAAAAAAGTATTGACAAAAAAGAAAAAATGTAGTACAATTATAACTGTAAGAGGAATACCATCCGCCAAGGATAAACACAGAGAGAAAGGTGATTTTATGAAAAAGAAATGGTTTTCCGCCCTTGCAGCCCTTGCTGTACTTTCTTTTGCAACGGCTCCAATGAACGGCTATGCAGTCGATGAAGAATCTTTGGATGATGAGCTGGCAGTTGCTGTCACAACAGAAGCTCCGGTCATTGCCGGTACAGTTGTCACAACAGACACACAGATGCAAACAACCAGTTCTTCCGTCTATACAACGGTTACAGATGAATATGGCAACGGACTGGATGAAAATGGAAACATAGTTCCAGCCACCACAACCATTTCCACGCAAACAGAAACAACCACAACTACAACCAAAGCCTCTACAGAGCTCAGTCAGATTCCGTTGAGCGGTACTTACTCGGTACGGATTCGTATTCGGGACATCGTTCGGCAAACACCCGTTCTGGGATTGGACTGCGAAGTTTTCTGCCTCCAAACAGGGGATGTAGTTGCCAAATGGAATACTTCTGATGTAGATGAAATTTACATTGAAAATTTGAAGTATGAATTTAACAGCTACAATAGTTACACTGGAAATATCCGGTATGCAATCCGTATTACAAATATGCCAGAAAATTATGTGTTCTTCTATGGGAAAGATAAGGAAGTATATGGCTTAACTGGATTTGACCTAGAAGAATTTGAATATGGTACAGATTTGGATTGCACAGTGAAACTCGAAGATACCAGCGATGATGCTCCAAAGTACACCTATGTAACTGGTACACATCCAATTGTGACAACATCGACCGCACCTGTTGCGGATACGACTGAACCAATCTCGAATACAACCGCTCCTAAAGATACGGGTACAACGATTTCCATTCCTGTGACAGACCCAGGAACTTCGGTTACACCCGTTCCGGGAACGACCGCTCCGACAGAAACCAACACAACGGTTACCACCAAAACAACCGAAACCTTACCGCAAACGGGATATTCTAATGGGTATCGCTGGTTGATTGGGGCAGCCGTCTTGATGACCGTGACAGGTGCAGGAATTGTGCTCAGAACCAAAAAAGAAACGAAGTAAGTCTAGAAATAGAACGATATTTTAGAACAATCGAAAGGCGTCGCTGATGAAGTGACGCTTTTTCTTTATGGGAGGAATATATGAAAAGAAACCGTTTGTAATAATATTAATTAAAATAAGCCTATATTTAAGGTATGTTGTTTTTTAAACTTAAGATAATTAAGTTTTACTTTTCGATTAAATCATGGTAGAATATATTTATTATTTTTATATCCTAATGTAATCAAGGGGTGGATTATGTCTAATTTTTTTACCAGAAGCAAAGATGATATGAAGTATCTTTTCAAGAAAAAAGATACACTCTCTAAAAAAGAAAGACGACGAAAAAGAAGAGGCTGGGCAACGCTTACCGGACTTATAATTGTTCTGATACAGCTTGTTGTTACCTCACTTTTAATTTTTAATATATTAAAGCTTGATATTCTTCCTATGAAATATCTTATAGCTGTTAATGCATTTTTAATCCTGATATTTCTATATAATTTTACCTCGCAGTTCACGAAGGCTCATATAATAGGTAAGATTCTTTCCGTTATGTTATCAGGTATAATTTTGTTCATATATCTGGTATCTGCTAAGTTAGATTCCGTTCTTTCCAAGCTGAATCTTCCTGAAATCAATACTGATATCGTTGATATTTGCGTGTTGGCTGATGATAAAGCATCATCATTAAATGATTTATCAGGCTACAAGTTTGGATACAACTCAGTTTCAAGCAACGATAATGTAACAGCAGCCTTTAATTCTGTGAAATCTGAAATCAACAAGGACAACCTTACAATGACTGAATATAAATCATGGGATGAGCTTATAACTGCATTTTATGCCAACGCTGATGTTCAAGCACTTGTAATGAACGACTCTATGATTAAAGTTGTTTCTACACAATATGAAGATTTTGAAAACAAAATTAAAATTATAAAGCAATATGAATACAAAAAGCTTGTTACCGTACAGAAATCTAATGTAAATGTAAAGAAAGATCCTTTTATCATATATGTTTCTGGTATTTCCAGTGAAGATGGTGCAGATTCAGCGTTGAGTAATAACTCCCTCAGTGATGTTAATATTCTTGCAGTTGTCAACCCTGAAACAAAACAGATTCTTCTTGTTACTACGCCAAGAGATTCGTATGTTAAAATTACAGGGCCTAACGGAAAAAAGGGATATGATAAGCTTACTCATGCCGGTAATTATGGTGTAGAGGCTTCAATAAGCACACTTCAGGATCTTTATGGTGTTAACATTGATTATTATGTAAAGATTAATTTCTCCGGATGTGTTTCAGTAGTTGATGCACTAGGAGGCATTACAATTGATTCAGAAGTTGAATTCACATGTGGCGATGATGCTTCACCAGTTCCATACCACTTTGTTAAGGGTGAAAACGAATGTGATGGTGAAATGGCTGTAGCATTTTCAAGAGAGCGTCATGCGTTTGTTAATGGAGACTTCCAGCGCGGAAGAAACCAGACTGCTGCTATTAAAGGTATTTTACAGAAGGCAACTTCCCCGGCAATACTTACAAAATATTCTGCAGTACTTGATGCTGTAGGCGATATGTTCCTTACTAATATACCTACAAACACCATATCTGATCTTGTCAAGCTTCAGTTAAATGACAGTACTCCTTGGAATATACAGACATACAGTATTGATGGAACAACACAGACTCCTACCGGACAGTCTGCTGCATACCTTGAAATCACAGGACTTCGTGGTGCATCTGTTGTTTATCCTTATGCTGATAGCATTAACACGGCAATCCAGCTGATGAGTATGATTCAGAATGATGAAATAATAGATGTAGATGAATATGTTGACAGTCTTAACAACAATTCTAATTAATCAATAAAATATACCCCCGGCAGTCAATAAAACCGCCTGGGGTATATTTTTTAATCCATTATTATAATATATAATTATCTATAACATATGCCACACCACAGTCATCGTTAGATGGTGCATTGACATCTGCATATTTCTTAACTTCAGGATATGCATTCTCCATAACCGCTGCAAGACCTGCATACTTTAACATTGGAATATCATTCATTCCATCGCCGCATGCAACGAGTTCTTCACTTGTTATATCAAGCATTGTGAGCAGCTTATCCAAAGATGCATCCTTTGCAACTCCTGCAGGTACTACCTCTAAGAAATAACTCTCTGAAAAAAATGCATTGATTACTCCCTCATGCTTATCTAACAGGGCTTTCTGTACCGGAATAAGCTTTTCATGCTCTCCTACAACCAGAAATTTCTCTACAGGATAATCCACAAATTTGCACAAATCATCTACTTTCTTGATTGTAGTGCTGTTGCATATTGCCTCTTTCTTTACATATTCATCAGAATCACTCTCAGCAGCTATCTGCGTATCAGCATATGTCAGGGCATACACACCGTTGGCTCTTGCAAGACTGCATATATCTGCTATACAGTCCTGTGGCATTATTGTCGCAGACATCTGCTTTCCCGTCTTGCAGTCAACTATACAGCCGCCATTATATGCCAGTATATAACCGCCTTTCTTGTCAAGCTCAAGCTCTCTGGCTATTGGTGTTATTCCAAAAAGTGGTCTTCCTGATGCAAGAATAACCTTAACGCCTGCATCTATTGCTTTCGCAATCGCTTCTTTGTTGCCTGCTGGAACTTTCTTCTCTCTATTAGTTAATGTTCCGTCCAAATCCAGTGCCAATGCCTTATATTTCATACTTCTCTATCTCCTCTTTTAGTCATGTATGAACAATTTAGCATATAACACCAGTGATTTCAACCTAAGATATTCTCATCATGTTAAATGTTGTATATATATTCAGTTTTCCATAACCAGATACAGGGTTAGGATATACCATATATTCTGAACGTACTGCACCTCTTATAAGCTGTGCTTTAATATCGTTATGATTAATCATCTGTGAATTCTTTACATTTACCTGATATGAATATAAAAGTGCAACACAGCCCCCGGCATAAGCCGCTGCATAGCTTGTTCCAGTAACCTTAACGCCTCCAGATGGAGCAATTCCATATACCCCCGCACCCGGTGCAACAAAATCAGGTTTAATCCTTCCGTCAGCGCTATATCCACGCCCACTTTCATAATAAGCAGCCCCTGTATAATGATTATATGCTCCTACACTTATAACACCATCAGCTGCCGCTGGAACTGTAAGTGTTGTATCCGGGTCGGATTTTAAAAAATATATATCCTGTCCAGAAAACTGCTTTAATGGAAGCCATGCATTATAACTTCCTTTTATATTAGTGAGACTATATATATAGAATTTCCATGTACCCTCAACTGGTGTCTTAAGTCTTACGAATATAACCTCCATTCCAGCCACATTTTCAGTTATCTGATAATCTACCGTAACCGTACTTCTCTCATAAAGAAATGTATACTCCATACTTGCACCCATTCTTGCAGGTATTCTTGGAACAAATTCCCCTGACGGTGATTCAATCGACACGGATAATATATCAAGACTATCCGCCCATATTTCCATCGTAAAACCCTTTCCTGTTCCATCAACATTAATTTCCATAACATCAGGTACCAGGGCTGACATTACTGTCCCTTTATAATGACATTTATTATTAGCTTCATTGCCCATACATGTTATAACTGATATATTGGGTTTTTTAGTAAGATTCTCCATCATTTCTGCCAGAGGAGATGCGCCTGTTCTTGAACCATTAGCACTTCCCAGACCAAATATTATTATCAATGGTTTTCCAAGTCGTATAGCGTAATCTTCAAGAAATCTTAAAGCCAGCATAATATCACTTTCCTCAAAAGCTGGAACGTCATCCTTTATCAGAAAAAAATCTCTCAGATACTGTTTACTTTGTTTTAATTTAACCACTAAAAGTTCTGCTCCTGGTGCAACGCCAACATATCCGTCTGTATATGAACCTGCTGATATTGAAGCCAGCAGCGTTCCATGTCCTGACGTGTCTCTTTGTGCAACATAAGAATATGGATTTTCTCCGTTATTGTCAGCCTCTATTGCCCTGTCTATTTCATCCTTTTCATATACTCTGCCAAAATGTGCATATATATTTGCAACATCAGTACCTGTTTTATCTGTCTGATCCCATATAGCCTGAATTCTTGTATTTCCAAGTCTGTCCTTGAAAACATCATTAAGATAATCTATTCCGGTATCCACATACCCTATGAGAACATTACTCCCGTCTGCCTGCAGATTATCCTGTCCAAGTACCCGTAAAGCACCTATTTCATCAAGTGCACTAATATCCGCATCGCCTTCCATGAGTCCATATAACTTTGGAATAGTAAAATACCCCAGAGAGCTTATATTAAGCTGGCGGTTATCAGGCAGTTCTCCATGAGCTATAATCCATTGCGAATCAGCTCTCTGCGAACATATCCCTGACAATGCCTTAATAGCTTCATCAGCCCCTGGGGTATCTTCTATTATGTAATCATATATATTCTCTTTGGTTATATCAAAATCACATGCCATAACATCTCCTTAACATAAAGCAATCACTGTACATGCTATATGTATTCAGAAATGTATTGTATTATTCTGATATAACTATTATGCTCTCATAGTTATTACCGGAGCACCTTTCTTTTCAACAACATCTTCTGTTATTGTAACTGAACCTATATTGCTGTCTTTCGGTATCTCATACATTATATCAAGCATAAAATCCTCAATAATAGAACGGAGTGCTCTTGCACCTGTATCTTTTTCCATTGCCTTTCTTGCTATGCTTCTTAATGCATCATCTGTAAACTCAAGCTTCACCTCATCAAGCTCTAACAGCTTCTGATACTGCTTAAGAATAGCATTCTTAGGCTCTTTCAGAATATTGACAAGCATATCCTCATCCAGTCTGTCAAGTGAATATATGATAGGCAGTCTTCCTAAAAATTCTGGAATCATTCCGTATTCTCTAAGATCATCAACCGTCACATAAGACATGATGTTCTTCTCATCATCATATTTATCTTTAAGGTCAGCATTAAATCCCATTGAGGATGACTTATTAAGCCTTGTCTTGATAATATCCTCAAGATCCGGAAATGCACCACCACATATAAACAGAATATCCTTCGTGTTAACAGTTACCTGTGGAACCATTGCATTCTTACTTGTCGCACCAACAGGAACTTCAATCTCACTGCCTTCTAACAGCTTTAACATCCCCTGCTGTACAGACTCGCCACTTACATCTCTGCTTCTGGTCTCTTTCTTCTTAGCAATCTTGTCTATCTCATCAATAAATATAATTCCATGTTCAGCTTTCTCTACATCATTGTCTGCTGCCAGTAAAAGCTTAGAAACAACTGACTCTATATCATCTCCGATATATCCTGCCTCTGTAAGTGTTGTTGCATCTGTAATAGCAAGTGGCACCTGTAATATCCTTGCAAGCGTCTTAACAAGATATGTCTTACCACTTCCTGTAGGTCCAATCATAAGCATATTAGACTTCTCAATCTCAACATCACCCAGAATCTTAGCATCTGCTGAAACTCTTTTATAATGATTATATACAGCCACCGACATTACCTTCTTAGCATAGTCCTGACCTATAACATACTCATCTAACTTTCTCTTAATCTCATGTGGTGCAGGCAGCTTAGAAACGTCAAGCGCTGGTAACTCCTTCTTATTCTCTTTCTTTTTCTTAAGCTTCTGCTTTTCTGGAACCGGGTCTGAATCCATAACACCAAAATTGCCAAACATGCCCATTCCAGGCATGTTTGACATCTTCATCATATCTTCATAATTAATTCCGCTGCTGTTAATTGAATCGAATGTTCTTTGCATACAATCCTGACAGATGTATATATTGTTAGGCATAACAATCATCTTACCAGCTCTTGATTCTGGTCTTCTGCACACAAAACATATCTTCTCATAATCATCGGAATTTCCATTGTTATTCTTATTAATATCCTTATCTTCTGTCATATTTTCATTGGTATTATCCATAAATATCTACTTGGAATATATCCTTAAGATGCCTTCTTAGAACCAAGCGTTACCTCCGTGCTCTTAAGAACATACTCGCTTCCTTCCATATGATAATAATCTATAGTTACTTTTTCACCTGCCTCATAATACTGAAGCATGTTAGTAAGTCCTGACATAGTAGTAACTGTCTGGTCATCAAATCCGACAATTATGTCATATGTCTCTAATCCTGCCTTGTCTGCTGCTGAATCATCAGCTACAGTTCTTATAAGAATACCTACAGGATATCCATAATATGATGCATAATTACTTGTAATATCTACTGCTGCAATTCCAAGGTATGCTGCCCTATCTGATGAAACCTTGTTTCTTGTCTGCTTAGTCATTAATGAATCAATAATATCCTTAACATTAGAGACAGGAATTGAATAAGCCATACCTTCTACACCATCACTGCTGGTCTTTGCAAAGTTAATAGCGATAACCTTTCCTTCAGAATTAAGAAGAGCTCCACCACTGTTACCAGAGTTAATCGCTGCATCTGTCATAAGAAGTCCTGTAAATGTTACATTGTTGACTGTAATTGAACGGTCCTTTGCACTAATTATACCAGTTGTAACTGACTGGCCTTCACCTAATGCATTACCAATGGCAACAACCTGCTGTCCAACTTTAATATCTGATGAATCTTCAAGTTCTGCAATTGCAATATTAGACGCTGTATCAGATGAAATATCACTTAATGATACTGCGGCTACTGCAATATCCTGATCTGACTTAGAACCCTTAACAGAACAACTTGCACTTGTGCCATCAGAGAATACACATTTAAGATTATCAATATTATCAACAACATGGGCATTAGTTACAATAAGTAATTCAGTATCACTCTTGCCTACAATAATACCCGTACCACTTGATGTTGCTTCATAGCTCTGTCCATATCCAAAATAACTTGAACTTTTAACTGTTGTTGTACCATTAAGCTGAACCATTGCAGGAAGGGCTGCCGTAGCAACTGCCTCTACATCCATCTTCGATGATGATGAAAGATCAGTATCTTCTGTAATTGCAGAATCTGTCTTAGCAACATTAGAAATATTATTACTTACTGTTGATATATTAACACCTGTCGCATTAGACTTATTACCGCCAACAATCTTACCACCTGCATAATTAACACCAACCATAACCGAACCGGCTATTGCACCAAAAAGTACCGCAGAAAGAACAAAGCATGCTGCTTTCTTTGCAAATCCGCCTTTGTGTTTCTTGTGCTTCTTAGCTTCATAAGGTGCACTTGAAAATGCTGTGTTATTATTAGCTGTACTGCCATTGTTAGTATTGTTATATGGTATATCACTGCCACTGTAACGGTACTGTGAATCATTCTCATTATTGTCGTTATACATAATCATTCTCTCCTTTTACCATTGTATTATGACAATGAAGATTCCATACATAACAAATGAACACATCTCACTGTCAATACATGTAATATAACAACGAAATGTGTTCATATTGTGTTTTAGTTGTTAATTAAATTTGAACTGATTATAAACCGACAATTTCAGAAACTGCATCAGTAAGTTCTTCTAACTTCTTATCAGCATCCTCAAGATCTGTTCCCTTAACACCCATATAGAACTTAATCTTAGGCTCTGTTCCTGAAGGTCTTGCACAGCACCATGCATGGTCATTAAGTTCAAAATAAAGTACGTTAGATTCAGGAAGTCCTGTAGGCTTCTTCTCGCCTGTAGCAATAACTGTACACTCATCCTTCTTATAATCTCTGAACTCAACAACATTCCATGCTCCGAACTTCTTAGGTGGATTATTTCTTAAATCATCCATCATCTTAGCAATCTTTCCAGCACCTTCAGCACCCTTCATTGTGATAGCAACCTGTCCTTCTTTATAGTAGCCATACTTCTCATAGATGTTAATCATCTGATCCCATAAAGTAATGCCTTTAGACTTATAGTAAGCTGCTGCTTCACATAATGCCATAACAGCTACGATGGCATCCTTGTCTCTTGCATGAGTTCCAACCAAGCAGCCGTAACTCTCTTCAAAACCGAATTCATATTCGTATGTATTATTCTGCTCAAAGAACTTAATCTGCTCACCAATATATTTAAATCCTGTAAGAACTTCAATAAGCTTTAAGTTATATTCCTTAGCAATAAGATCAGCTAAGTTAGTAGATACGATAGTCTTTACAAATGCACCATTCTCATGAAGAAGTCCCTTCTCCTTTCTCTGTGAAAGAAGGTATTCTGCAATAAGCATACCAGACATATTACCTGTGAATGACTTGTACTCACCTGACTTAGTGTCCTTAGAATATACGCCAAGTCTGTCCGCATCAGGGTCAGTTGCAAGAATAATATCTGCATCAACTTCCTTAGCAAGTCTTAATGCATATGTGAATGCCTTAGGGTCTTCAGGATTAGGGTACTCGAGTGTTGTAAAGTCAGGATCTGGTTTTTCCTGTTCTGGAACAACATATACATTCTTGAAACCTAACTCTCTTAAAATTCTTCTTACAGGAACATTACCTGTACCATTGAATGGAGAGTATACAATCTTAATATCATCAGCAACCTGCTTAATGATATCTCCGTTAAGGCTCTGCTTCTTTAATGCTGCAATAAATGCATCATCCATATCATATCCAATAATGTTATACAGACCTCTTACTCTAGCCTCTTCTTCATCAATAGTCTTAACATCATTAAAATCAGTAACAGCCTTAACCTCATTGATAATCTGTGTATCCTTAGGTGCTGTTATCTGGCATCCGTCATCCCAGTATACCTTATATCCATTGTATTCTGGAGGATTGTGGCTTGCCGTAACCATAATACCTGCTGTACAGTGAAGTTCTCTTACTGCAAATGAAAGTTCTGGTGTTGGTCTTAATGAAGGGAATATGTATACCTTAATGCCATTAGCCGCAAGACAAAGAGCTGCTTCCTGCGCAAATTCTCTTGACATTCTTCTGTTATCATGAGAAATAGCAACACCCTTATCCTGTGTTCCTTCCTTGATAATAAAATTAGCTAATCCCTGAGTTGCCTTTCTTACAATGTATACATTCATTCTGTTAGTACCATTGCCTATGACACCTCTAAGTCCGCCTGTTCCAAACTCAAGATCCTTATAGAATCTGTCCTCAATCTCTTTCTCATCTCCTGCAATTGATTTGAGTTCTGCACGTGTGTCTTCATCAAAATATTCATTCTCACACCATGCTTTGTAAGTTTCCATATAACCCATACCCTTTACCTCTTTTCTTGATTTATATTAGTCCTGTAAAGCTTTTCTAAAGCTCTCAGAAACTGCTTTCAATGCTTCTTCTTCGTCCGGACCTTCTGCTATGAGAGTTATCTCATCTCCACAGCCAACGCCTGATGCAAGAATAGATATAACACTCTTTGCATTGACAACCTTATTCTTAAATGTGAATGTAATGTGTGAATCAAATTTAACAGCTGTATCACACATTGCTCCTGCAGGACGAAGATGTATTCCTAATGCACTTCCAACTAGTATCTTCTCACTTACCATATGAATCACCTCTCTGTTGTATTAGTTGTTCCAGCTTTTGTAGCAGTCTCTTCTGCCTTTGTTTCGGAATTATTACTTTTTAACTCAGCTTTAACCGTTAAATCCTTACTCTTCAATGTATAGCCTTCTGGTAATTTAACATCAAGCTTGACATTAACTTCTCCTGATGTTGTATAACCAGACAGACTTGCACTGACTGTTATTCTGGATGCATCCAGTGTTGCTGTATTATCAGCATTTCTTTCAACATCAATATTAATTGTCTTATCTATAAAATTATAACTCATACCTGTGTTCAAGCCAACAACTTTAATGTCTGATGTATTGAAAACTATCTTGTCTGAACTAACCGGTACAATCTTCACTGTTATTTCAACCCTTGAGTTATTCAATATATGAAGTGATTTATCAATGTAATTATCAAGTAAAAACTTAAACACTCTGTCCTCTGACAAACCTTCCACATTAATATTGCTGGCAGGAATGACTATTTTCTCCAGATTATTCAATGCATTTTCATCACCATATACCTGTACCTGATTCTGATTATAGGTTATTGAATTTACTCTATATCCATCCTTTGGTGTTCCGGATGTCTGTGCCTCTATAGATACATTTTTAAATCTGACAACCTGTGCTGTATAACTTACAGATGTCTGTGACATATCTATTGATTCATCCTTGATTTCATTAGCATCGTCATCATACAAATGAATATCTGCATCACCATGTACATCCCCTGTTGCTCCTGTGACATCATAAGAAATTCCTGCATATGATATTGTATCAATAACAGATGATGGTCCAGTCACTTTAATTGATGCCGGATTCAGCGACTCCTTTACAACCGCATGTCCATCCGCCGGATTTCCCGTTACATTAGTAACAACATTAACAGTTTTAGTATCCCTGTTCTCTATACTCAGTTTTACAGCAGATGTCTTAGGTGTTGCTTCTACACTATTAAGCACCTGACCATTCTGCACGACAGATACATGAATATCAACATAATCTGCAAAAGCACTTATTTTACTAAGATCAGCAGTTGCTACAATATCACTTGCCTTAATATTTGTTACAACACTCTTTGGACCACTTACATATACGGAAATCTTTCCTCCATCCACAACCTCATAACTGTAATTCTTATCAGTAAGGCTTTCGGTATTAATTAACTGAACCGTAACATTACTGAATGTATAACTTGTGGTAGGGTCATATATATTAACGATAATAGTCCAGAGAACAACTGCAAATACAGCAGACAATATTTTCAGACTAAGATTTTTAAATATCTTTTCCTTCATGCTTCAGCCTTCCTCTCCATATTCTGAACGACTTCACATCTATGGTCCTTCTGCGAAGATATTCTAATTTATTTCTAAGAGAATCTGCATCAATATCATGAATAAGCTCTCCGCCGACAGCAACTGAAACCTTGCCTGTTTCTTCTGATACAATTATCGTCATACTGTCTGTAACTTCACTTATTCCTACCCCTGCACGATGTCTTGTTCCCAAAGATTTATTAAGATTACCATTGTCAGAAAGTGGAAGATAACAAGTTGCAGCAACAACCCTGTCTCCTCTTATGATAACTGCTCCATCATGCAACGGAGTGTTATGCTCAAATATATTAACAAGAAGCTGGCTTGTAACAATACCATCCACCGCAATTCCCGTCTTTTCATATTCTTCAAGAATCATATCCTGTTCAACAACGATAAGTGCTCCTGTGTAAGCAGCACCCATGTCATAACATGCTCTTACAATCTCTTCAGCAGTCTTACTACTGAACCGTTCACCTTTATCCCTTCCATCACTAAACCTGAACAATCCAAAAACGATTTTTTTACGTCCAAGCTGTTCCAAGGCTCTTCTTAATTCAGGCTGAAAAATAATAACAAGCGCAATAATTCCAACACTTATTGTCTTACCAGCAATCCATAAAATAGTCTTAAGATTAAGAATATAAGCAAATATTGCAAATAAAGCAACAACTATAATTCCTCTTAGCAAAACCCATGCCTTAGTTTTCTTAATCCAAACCATTACATTATATAAAACAAAGGCAATTATAATTATTTCTATAATATCAGTCCATGTAATATGCGGAATATATAATTTAACCAGATAATCCTGTATGAAATTATTCAATATTATCTCGCCTCCATTTTATAATCTGTACAGCAATATATTGCCATTTATTATTTATCATCATTATCATAGAAAAGAATATCATCATCTTCTTCAGCTGATGCTGCCTGATATCCTGATTCTGCCCTATGTGAAGAAGTTTTCTTCATATCTCTTATATCTGAAGTTTTCTTTGTTTTCTTTGCATTTATGTGTTTAATTCTTACATCCTCACTTGCAACATTAAGTTTAGGTACAGCCTTAACATAGTAATAATATTCATCATCTTCATACTGTACATATTCCGTTCTCTTATAATCCAGAGCAAAGAACACAACATTGCATACATAGGCTACAGCAGCACCAAGTACAACACCAAGTATCATAAGAATAATACTAAAATCAGACTTAAATGCTATCTGCAACACAACAAGCATAAGAAATTCTGTAACGCTGCCAGCAACTATTGCAATTTCCCATGCATGATTAATCTTCTGTCTTCTTATGATGTAAACAACAAGAATTGTTATTACAGCTGCTATTACCATTACCAGCATCTGCCTGTTCTTAAGAAGACTTTCAACAAGATAAGTTATCTGCTTCATACTTTCTGTTATTGACTGATTAGATATAGCTGCCTCATAATCACTTGCAGTTCTTATAATATAATAAATAATTATTCCAAAACCTACCGGTATAACTGAAAGTGCTGTTGTGCATAATCCAATAACAACTGGTATTGCAAATGGAATTTTCATCCAGCATAAAATAGCTGTTATAATAAGTATATATGCTGTCTTTGGTGTAAATCTGAAATACAGCAGATACATAAGCAATACTATACATAATGTAAGCAATGCAAACTCCGCTGAGATAGCATATAAATGAAACAACATAAACATTGAAAGTATTACAAGAGTAAACCCTCCTGGCAAAAATGCACATACAACAGAAAGTAATATTGCAAATATAGGATTTTTTAATTTATCCATATATCCAATACTTGCATTAATCATCAAAAATGATATAAGTGCAATAATAAACCTTGCTGCTGGTACAATATATGTATTGTATTTGTTATAAAATGTTTTAAATCTTTCCTTGAATTCTAATAAAAATGCCATTGGAGCCTCCTACTAATTATTTCTTTTTCTGTCCTGTATAAAATCTTTCCAGCTTATTAAGCCTTGAAAAATATCTCTTAAGTCCCTTTCTTGTATGTTCATATCTGTAATAATACACAATACCAGAAATGATACTGAATACTATAAGCATAAGCACATAATATAATGATATCTTCTTGGCAAGGCCTACATAATCCAGATTATTTATCTGCTGTATCATTCCTTCTGCATTACACAGGAAATACATTGTCAGAAGTATTATAGCCGCAAATGTTGTTGCAATAACAGTCTTAAGAATTCCAAAAGCAATATAGTCGCCCTTGAAATATCTGGCTGTCTTTAACATACTTTTTCCTTCATTCTTTTCATATATTGCCATTTTGGTCATCATCTTAATTTTATTCTCATTAAGCAATTGTTTCACCTCGCAAGTTTAATGTTTTTAATTACATATGGTTAAATATAACATATTTTCTCTTAATTGTATATTACAATTTGAGAGTGTCCCCCACCTGTTGCAACAACAATACGTACCATTCTGTTATCTACAGTAAACGTTCTGTCTGTTGATGCAGATACATAACTATTCCATACATAAGAAGAATTTCCTGGTAATAAATTCTCAATTACACTTTGAATTCTGTTATCAAACGCAGCACTTCTCTGCTTTATATATATAATGGTTACATTACTCTGTGTAACAATCTCACCATAGTAAATTCCATCCTGTCTGCATACATACACATTTGATACAGTCTGCTCAAATCCATTACCAGAAAGCATACTTCCTATATCATCAGAACTATTTCCACCTTTCTGGCTGTTATCAGTATTGCCCGGAACTGACTGGTTATTTTCTGATGTAACACCACCTGTCTGACTATTTTCTGATGAAGAACTGCCTGTCTGTCCGTTTTCCTGCTGTCCATGACCTAAACCTGTACCGATACCTACCTGTTGTCCATGTTCGCCTGAACTATCATATGTATTACCTTTTCCATTATTATTATTTCCTGTATACACAACAAATCCATTAGAAGAACCTTGCGACACTTTTGTGATTCCTTCTACAACCACGGCGTCAGATACACTTCCTACTGTAGCAGTAAGAGTTGCTGTTCCAACTCCGTTAATTGTTATTACACCATCCTTATCCACAGAAAACACCTGTTCATTACTGCTTGTCCATATAAGTGATTTCTCATTATCATCAGGAGATACTATTGCTGTAACCTTAAGGCTTGTTCCTACAGGAATAGCTGTATTTTCAAAAAGAATATCAATCTGTGTTCCTTCTTTAACTTCATATTCATCCTGAGCCTGTGATGGTTTAAGATTAATTTTACTTACATTAACATCTGCCTGCTGTTCATTTCCATCTGATTTATTAAATGATATTATTAAAACAACAGCCAGTACTACCGCAAGAATTATTCCCATTAATATAATAACTGTTGTACGCTTTATTTTTATATTTCTCATAATTTTCCTCATAAAAATATTATATTCAATACACATTATAATATAACAATTCATTCCACTTGTAAAAGAAAAAATGGATGATATACAATTTAATAATCTGTATATCATCCGTATTATGTCAGAATTCAATCCGTATTACAGTTCCCTTATTAATTTCACTGTCAAGATAAATTCTTGCATCATGAAGTTCAACAATATGCTTTACAATAGCAAGACCGAGTCCTGTTCCACCAGTTTCCTTTGATCGGCTCTTGTCAACTCTGTAAAATCTTTCAAACACCCTGTCCTGCTGATCCTTAGGAATTCCTATTCCATCATCAGTTACCTCTAGCCTTGGCTTCCCATCTACCATTCCCGCAAACACTTCCACATGTCCACCTTCTTTATTGTATCTTATTGCATTCTGTACAAGATTATCAATAAGCTCTCTTATCATATCCTTATTGCCGCGGATCATGCAGGCTGAACCTCTGTATGAAAAATATATTCCTTGTTTCTGTGCATTAACCTGCAGAGACTCTGCACAATCCTTAACAAACTCATATAAATCAAAATTCTCATACTGTCTTGGCATTTCGCTGTGGTCTAATTCTGAAAGCCTTATAATATCATTAATTAATGATAATAATCTTTCTGAATTACGCTTAATCTCATGTGCAAAATGTATCCCCTGTTCATGGTTTACCATCTCATTCTCAATAAGCTCGGCATAGCCTGATATTGCGGTAAGAGGAGTCTTTAGTTCATGTGATACATTTGCAGTAAAATCCTGTCGGCTTCTTGCAGCAGCAAGAATATTCTCATGCTGTGTCCTGATTTTCTCTGCAAAAGGGGCTATTTCTTTATATACAGGCTTCTCCTGTACGGAATCCATATTCTTAGCCATTCTTTCAATAGGCTCAATAAGTGTCCTTGTAAGTAATTGTGAAAGAACGATACACACTACTATAATTACTGCAAGTATTCCTGTTACAGCCGGAAATACATTGCCAAACACACTTAATAAACTGCTTGCATCACAGGATACTCTTATAACAGTCCCATCCTTCTGTTTTAGAGCATAATAAAAGGTATTCATATCCATCGTGTCAGAATTTCTTACACACTGACCATGTCCGGTATGAAATGCATCCTGTATCTCAGGTCTGTCTTTATGATTAGGCATTACATTAATATCATTATCATTATCAAAAAGCACCACCCCATCTGAATCTATCCATGTAACCCTGAGATTATTAATTGGAAGCTTTACATCTGCATATTGCGCTGACTTTTCAAAAACTCCCGTTTCCATGAGTACTTCTGCATTAGTTCTCAATCCAGCCTGGACCTGTTTCTTAAACAACCCATAATATATAAAAGTTATTCCAATAGCTGTAGCAAGAACTGCTATAACTGCTATTCCAATAAGCCTTAAATTAATCTTCTGCTTCATATATCCACCCTGTTCTGTCTGTTAATTATATCAGGCTACTCTATAACATATCCTACATTACGCACGGTTCTTATACGCGAGCCTGCATCACCCAACTTCTGTCTTAAAGTCTTAATATGCATATCCACAGTTCTTGACTCACCTTCAAATTCTGTTCCCCACACCTTAAGTACAATTGAGTCTCTTGAAAGCACTATATTTTTGTTAGCCATAAGATATCTTAACAATTCATATTCTTTAAATGTAAGTTCAACCTGCTTTCCTGAAACCGTAACCGCATGCCTTTCATGATTAAGTTCAATCTCTCCTACATCCAGCACGCCTGCCTCGTCTGTTTCTGTTCTTCTAAGAAGTGCTTTAACTCTTGTAATAAGCTCCATTACAGAAAACGGCTTCTTAATATAATCGTCAGCACCATCCTCAAGTCCCTTTATCATATCAAGCTCTGTAGACTTTGCCGTCACCATAATAACCGGCAGTCTCTTAGTTGCAGAATTCAGTCTTAACTTCTTAATGATGTCATAACCACTTTCATCAGGAAGCATCACATCAAGCAACACAAGGTCCGGAAGAATCTCATCAAGCTTCTTAAAGAACTCTTTGGAACTTCCAAATGCACCTACCATATGTCCACTGTTCTTAAGTGCAATTGTCTCTATTTCCCTTATGCTTTCATCATCCTCAACTATATATATAAGAGCCATATTCTCATCTCCTGTTCTAGTCAGCCTTCTTTAATTCCGGAAGCTGATACTGTTTATAATACTGTCTGCATTCTTTTGCAAACTGAGGATTATCCTCATTAGTAAGATGCTCCAGATATCCATGTGTTTCAAAACCATTATCTCTTACTTCAATCATACATACAGCAATATTAGAGCAATGGTCTGATACTCTCTCAAAATTTGTCATAATATCTTCGAGTATAAGTCCTGTCTCAATTGTACATCTGCCTTTTCTTAATCTGTTGATATGACGCTGCTTAATCTCTAAGTTCAGTCCATCAATAACCTGTTCTAACGGCTCAATATGCTTTGCTGCCTCAATATCCTGATTTTCAAAAACCTGTACTGTGTTACTAACTATATCATGTACCGCTTTTGCAAATGTTTCAAGTTCTTTTCTTGCATTCTGTGAAAAAGATGACGCCTTGCTGTTCATCTCTTTTGCAGATTTTGCAATATTAATTGCATGGTCAGATATTCTTTCAAAATCACTCATGCAGTGAAGAAGTATTGAAAATGTATGATTATCATGTCTTGATAAATCGCAGTTACCAACCTTTACAAGATATGAACCCAGCTTATCCTCATACTTATCGACATCTTCTTCCATTGCCACAACCTCATCATATGCAGCATCTGAATAATTATTAATAATGTCAAGCGCTTTATCTAGCGCTTTCTGTGACAAATGTGCCATCTTCACAGCCGTATTCCTGCATAACTCCATCGCAACTGCCGGAGTCTCTAAGAATCTTTCATCCAGTGCTGCAAGATCTGCTGCCACACCTGTCTGAATAACTTCCTCATGTTTTCCATCCGGAATAGAAAGAGTTGCAAGCTTCACAAGCAGATTAGAAAATGGGAAAAGTATAATTACACATCCAATATTAAAGAGACTGTGAATCACTGCTATTCCTGCTGCATTTGCCGGTGTTGATAAAAATTCAAAATGAACAAACATATTCAGGCTGTAAAATATAACCATAAATATAACTGTACCAATCATGTTGAAATAAAGGTGTATCATTGATGCTCTCTTGGCATTCTTCTTTGCACCTACAGAAGATATAAGTGCTGTTACACATGTACCTATATTCTGTCCCATAATAATAGGAATTGCTGTTGCATAGTTAACCGCACCTGTTACACATAACGCCTGCAGTATACCAACCGATGCAGATGATGACTGTATAACTGCTGTAAGCACTGTACCTGCAAGAAGTCCGAATAACGGATTAGAAAACAGTGTAAGCATACCCGTAAACTTCTCATTGTCAGCCAGCGGTGCAACTGCGCCACTCATAGTTTCCATACCGAACATAAGAATTGCAAATCCAAGAAGAATATTACCTATATCCTTTTTCTTAGAATTATCCTTGCAGGTCATAGTCATAATTATGCCAATAACAGCAATCACAGGTGAGAATGATGATGGTTTTAAAAGATTAATCCATCCTGCTCCACTTATACCTGTAAGTGATAACATCCATGAAGTCACTGTTGTACCAATATTGGCACCCATAATAATACCTACAGCCTGTGAAAGCTGCATAATACCTGAATTAACAAAGCCTACAACCATTACCGTAGTTGCAGATGATGACTGTATAACTGCTGTTACAGCCATACCAAGCAATACTGCCATAATTCTTTTAGAAGTAAGTTTTTCAAGTATCTGTTCTAATTTACCTCCGGACAGCTTTGCTAAGGAATCTCCCATGACATTCATTCCATATAAGAACAAAGCCAGTCCGCCTGCCATCGTAAGTACACCAAAAATATTCATTTTACATAAGCTCCTTTTTGAACGACTTTTTCACATATCATGTGTATTCTAAATGAGCATTGTAAAATGTATTATGTAAGTTATGTAAAATTTATGTAAAATTTGCAGCCACGTTTCTTATGCGCTCTGCATCAACAGGTTTTGATATATGTGCATTCATTCCAGCATCAAAAGCTGCCTTTACATCATTTGAAAATGCATCTGCTGTCATTGCTACAATCGGTATATCCTTTGCATCAGGATGCTTAAGCTGTCTTATGGCTTTTGTTGCCTCATATCCATCCATATTAGGCATCTGGACATCCATAAATATCAAGTCATACTGACCTTTTACCGAATGACTAAATGCATTCACAGCTGCCATTCCATCCTTTGCAATGTCACATAATGCCCCCTCTGACTTTAAAAATTCTCTCATCATCTCCGCATTAATAACATTGTCCTCTGCCACAAGGAATTTCTTTCCCTCAAGCACCCCGCTCTGTTTAATATCTTCTTGTGTCATATTGGCTGCATACCCTGTACCACTCTGAATATTTGTTTTCTTTTCAGGAATCATGAATTCCATTGTAACTTCAAATGTACTTCCTTCACCTTTCTTGCTTTTAACCTTTATAGTTCCTCCCATAAGGTCAATAAGGTTCTTTGTTATAGGCATTCCAAGTCCTGTTCCCTGCACATTATCAGTCACATTATTATCTTCCCTTGTAAAAGGTTTAAATATCTCTTTAATATAACCATCGCTCATTCCTATTCCGTTATCAGATATTTTAAACTTATACTTTGCAAACTGACTTCCTATATGATTCATCCCTCTTATTTCAAATGTTATCATCCCATACTCTGGCGTATATTTTACGGCATTTGATAAGATATTCAGGAGTATCTGGTTTAAACGCAGTTTATCTGTTTTAATCCAGCCATATTCTACATTATCTGAGCTGATTATAAGTGTCTGCTTTTTCTGTTTTGCCTGTGGTCTTATAATGTTATCTATTTCCTGAACAATATCAGCAATATTTACATCACTTAAATTAAGAGTAGTCTTCCCTGATTCTATTTTACTCATATCGAGAACATCATTTATAAGGTTTAACAAGTGCTGGCTTGATATCACTATCTTCTCAGCATATTTTTTTACTTTATCAGGGTTCTTTTCATGTCTTAATAATAACTGCGAAAATCCCACAATGGCATTCATTGGTGTCCTTATATCATGGCTCATATTAGCAAGAAACTGGCTTTTAGCAAGATTTGCAGCTTCTGCTGTATGAAGTGCATCCTCCATATGTCCTCTTATCTGCTGCTCATAGGTTCTATCAGAAATAATTACGACAAGGACATCATCCCCATCCTTATCCATATGATAACAGCCCTGTTTAAATAATCTGTACTCATTTGAATCAGCTGGCTTTATCCAGTATTCATTGACTACAGATTCTCCTATATCTAGTCCGGTAATATCATTCCAATCCGGGATTTCCCCCTTCTTATCAAGTTTCTTAAACTCATCTGTAAGTTCTGAATATTCATCATTTTTTAATCCCAGAACTCTCTCAATATTTCTGCTGACATAAAGTTTACGCCAATCGCCCCATGAAAGCATAATATATACATCATCAAGATTTTTTGCCATAATAGAAAATAAAATATCCCGCCTTGATATTTCGTGATTCTTTTCACTGATATATCTTCTGTAGTATGTATACAATACAACAACAGCCACTATAAAAAACAATCCACCTATCTGCATAGCCATCCACACTGTTCTCTGTTGTACTGCAACAATGCTTGAATTTGCAATTCTTATAGGAACCATTGATATAAGTCCCCAGTTATCAAAACCAACAGGAACATACACAAGGTAATACTGGCGGTTATCCAATGTAAATTCCATCTCACCAGACTCGCCAGCCTTAACGCCCTGCATGAATCCTTCAAGCGACTTTCCGTAAAAATCCGCATTTTTCAAATGATAAAATATATTCCCCCCTGTATCCATGCTTCCTTCTGACTTCAAAACTATATCGCCATTAGCATATACTATGTAACTGCTTGTATCCTTAGCAAATGCCTTGATTCCTAATTCTCTGTTAATACTGTCTGTATTGTACGAAACAGCTATTGAACTATAAGAAAAACCATTAATATATGCCAGATCTACAGGTATGGCAAAAAACATAACTTCATCACTGCCAGGATTTGAGCCGTCAACTATAACACTCTCCCTGTTTATAACAAGGCTCTTCCATGTATTTCCAAGCTCAAGATATCCCCTCCTGCCTGCCGATGACAAATAGTTACAGTCATCATCTACAAAATAAAATTCTGTATAATGCCACTCATTTTTCCATTCATTCAGAAAAGATCTGATATCTTCTTCATTTCCATCAGCCTCATTTATAAAATCGCCTGTCATTCTCAGCAGCTTCCATTGCTGCCCAGTTATCTGAAGGAATTTCTCACTCACCTGTTTATATACTTCATTAAGATTTCTCGAACTTGTCTCATATAATTCCTTTTTCACATTAACTGAGTAATTAAATAATATAATACCGACACACATAAATACAGCTATTGCCACTCCAACTGCTGCAAAAAAATATATGCCATTCTCATTTTTCTTCATCTGGCTTATTTCCTTTCCTCTGGTCAATCAGCTCTTTTCTATATATGCCTGCGGTTTTGGTAGTTTACCGCCATCTGTAAAATACTTCAGCCATTGCTCTGACACAACAGTTGTATGAACTATATATCCGTCATATTTTTCCCCTTCTTTTATGTCAGTATCCTGCTTGTACATATGTACTCCACCATGTTCTGACATATCATAATTATATGCGCGTTCCAGCAAAGTATGACCAGAAACATCAACATAACAAAAAGAATATGTTTTTTCGTCAGCAATTGACTCTCCATCAGCAATAATATCCAGAAGGTGCATTTTTCCATCATAATCTCTTGATATCTTCATTGTAAATCCGCTTGATGCAGGGAGCGTGTCCCATGATATCGGGTCATCATCACGCCCGCAGCCTTCCACAAGGCAACGCACAACATTTTTTATCTCAGCTCCCGTTGCGTCCTTTGTATAAAACTTTACTCCTCCACCCATAATAAGTGCCTGAAGCTGTGCCGCTGTATAATCCCCCTTATATATGTCACCTGCATTCATTGCCGCAGGCGCAATAAGCATGTCTGCCATGGCATTCATCACTTCACTGCTAAAAAAATATCTTACTATATCAAGTGCCAGTTCTTCACGCTTTCCTGCCCCCTTTAGTTTTCCGTTCATGGCTACTGAATATCCTCTACTGACATCTTCTACCTGCACACCCGTATCTTTAAATACCTGTTCAAGTCTTGAAAACAACTGCGTTCCCAATTCATCAGGCAGATAATCAACATTTCCTTCTGATGCATCGTTGCGCCAAATTCTTCCTTTTGAACTCTGAAGCAATTGTATCGACCATGCCTGAAGCATATATGAATCTGTGTAATCATATTTGTAATCTGTTGCAAATCCCCTTATACCATATTCTCCAAACTTGTTGCACGCTTCAACAAATGTATCATAATTGTAAGGAAGCTGTATTCCATACTCATCAAAAAGTTCAGTATTAGCCAGTATTCCCTCAACACCTGCTGCATCATTAAGATACTGTGCCCCTCCCCTGCTTATTACAAAATCAAATTCGACATCCGGGAAGTGTTCTTTCAACATTCTTCCTACACTTGCAAGCCAGTAATCCTGGTCAAGCTGTACAACAATTCTTTGTTTTTCTTCCTTACTGTTCTTTAATGGCATACTACATGACATCAAAAAAGCTCCGCAGAATACTATCATCAGCAAAACACACATTACCCTTTTCATTATATCCTCCAAAATGTTCTAATCCTATGTTGCTTAATAATAATACTCTTTATTTTTGTCGAAATATGTCGAATATAGTTATAACTATTATTACATCCAAACTATTACTTTAAAAAATATATCAACCGCACTTATACACATCAGCTTAAAATAATTTATTTTGTCAGAATTGCCCGCAGAATATAATTGGTGTATTATTTTATAAAAAGATATCAGAATATTATTATAACTTAAAAAATACAGGAGGGCTTATGTGTACAGCAGCTACTTATAAAACTAAAGATTTCTATATGGGAAGAACACTAGATTATGAATTTTCTTATGGTGATGAGGTGACTGTAACACCTAGAAATTATCCTATTAATTTCAGATTTATGGGTGTAAGGAATAACCACTTTGCGATGATTGGAATGGCACATGTGGCTGACGATTATCCTTTATATTATGAAGCATTTAACGAAAAAGGGCTTGGCATGGCCGGTCTTAACTTTGTTGGCAATGCAGCTTACAGCGAACCGGACCTAAAAGGTCTTAACGGAGAGAGTAATATTGAAAATGTTGCCGTATTCGAATTCATTCCGTGGATATTATCACAGTGTGCGACAGTTGATGAAGCTAAAAAAAGACTTAAATTTATTAATCTTACCAACACTCAGTTTAATGAAATGTTTCCATGTGCTAATCTTCACTGGATTATCGCTGACAAGGAAAGCTGCATAACTGTTGAATCCATGTCAGACGGACTTCATATATATGATAACCCTGTTGGCGTGCTTACTAATAATCCGCCATTTAACATACAGATGTTTAATCTTAACAATTACATGGGATTATCTACAAAACAGCCTGAGAGCAATTTCTCGGACAAGCTCGAATTCAACAGATACAGCCGTGGTATGGGTGCACTCGGACTTCCTGGGGATCTGTCATCTCAGTCAAGATTCGTAAAAGTTGCTTTTACTAAGATGAATTCTGTTTCAGGTGACGATGAAAAATCAAGCGTAAGCCAGTTCTTTCATATATTAGGCAGCGTAGACCAGCAGCGTGGCTGCTGCCAGCTAGACGATGACAAATATGAGATAACAATATATACCTGCTGCTGCAATACAACTAAAGGCATCTATTATTACACAGCATATGACAACCATCAGATATGTGCTGTTGATATGCATAAGGAGAACCTTGACGGTGATAAGCTGGTTCGCTATCCACTTATTACTGATGGCGAGATAAGGGCTGTTAATTAATATATACCTGACAAAACGAGCTGGACGTTTAATTACCATCCAGCTCGTTTTTAACACATTTTTCTATGTCGTACGCAACCTCAGTGCATATATCTTTTTCCATTCCAGCTGCTGTTCCAACAGCAGCCAGCTCCTTAATTCCTGGATTTCTTCCATTGCCGTCTACTGTAGTAGTATGTTCTCCATAATATGTCGTACTATAAGTCAGGTCATATGCCGGGCTCAGTCTCCAGCCATCATTATTTTCATCATATATAAATGTAAAATTCTTTGAATGGTCATCTCTGTTATGTGCAAACACATTAAAACACATTCGTCGGTACATATTCTCTATATCATGCTTATTGTCCCTTGTTAATATTTTTGTTAATTTCATAAGTTGGTGATAATCCATATTGGGCTGCCTGAAATCCAGTTCAAGAAGCGCTGCTGCTGTAAGCATATGGATTCTGTGTTCTCCAAATGAATCATTCTTACGATCAAATCTTTTAGTTCCAAAGTATCCATCACATATATCAGATGGAAAAAGTCTGGTCTCTTCCATATCAATTCCACACTGCTTTGCACACTGTGAATATCGGTATTCCATCAGCCCCGCATTCTTTCCATCAACATGAGCAGGAAACTTGATAATCCAATCCTCACCATCTATCTTAGTCATAATTTTAGGTCTTGCTCCACCACTTGTTCCACCAAGCCTGTATAATTCATCAAGCTTGTCAGAATATTCAGTATTAAGAATTTTCTGACACTGTTCAGATAATTCATCAAGACTGCTGAGTTTTTCCTGCTTTGGCATATCCCATTCCGGTCTGTATGTTAATGCTCCCATTCCTGATTCTCCAACAATTGCAAGCCTGTCCAACATACTCACATTGTCTATATTACATCCCTTTTCTTTTAACATCCTGTCAAGCAGCAGCTGTCCCCATGCATCAGGCAGACTGTCTGCAAATACTCCCCATAAGCCATTAAAATATTCTTTAACAGGGACACATACTTTCTTTTCAAGGGGCAATGAAAACGGACTTATTGAAAATCCGTTCTCCAGCCATTCATCTGCATATTCAAATGCAGCCTTTCTTTCGTTCGTCATAGCAAGAGTTCCAACAAGCCTGTCATGATAAAAAACATTTATAACTCTATCTTCTCTCATTAATTACCTCCTCAATACTGTTATAAGGAATCTCCGTAAAAATGTTTCTTAAATCATCAGCGATATTAAGTGCTACAGCTATCTTAGTCAGCGATAACAGTGAAATCTGTCCTGTTGTTTCAAATCTTTTTATCGAGCCAAGACTGACATTGCTAATCTTAGAAAGCTTCTCTTGTGAAATGGCGCGTCTTTTTCTTATTAGTCTTACCCTGTCAGCTATTTTTTTATCCAGTTCTTCACATGTCTCCCAGACATATTCATTCATATATTGATCCCTCCTTATGTGTAAACATATATATAATATATTAGCTAGTTTTCTGATAAAAATGCATTTATAGCTAATATTTTATCTATAGTTATTATAGCACATAACTTAATATATTCAATCCTCTCCTTGCCAACTTCCCAGAATATGTTATTATATGATAGATTATTATAAGTGTTTAAAGCACAGAAAGAGGAATTTATGTTAGTTTATGACGCTAATGCCAATTCTGGCAGCAATGCCGGTTTTGAGTGTACCTATACAACTTTTAAATCTGACAATTCTACAGCTTCACCAGAGAACCCAATCCTTGTTCTGGATAATTCTGAGAAGAAGTGGGATGAGACATCTTATGGTTTATTCACTAACCCTTATAAAAAGACGGCATTTGATTTTCAGATTGACGGAGAATCTTTTACAAGCAATATCTTAAAGATTGATTCAAGATTTACAAGCCTTATCAAATGGCTTGGCGAGAACAGAGTTAAAGTAAAGCTTACAGGTGCTAACACATCTGAAGGATACAATGTATACAAGATTCAGGAGGTTGCATTTGGCAATGGTAACAAGTTATCTGCCGAAGACGGTTTTCTTCAGTTTATGATTGAAAGATTATTAGAGAGCAGTGCCATTGCAGAGAAAAATAATGAAGAACCTGATGAATCTGCTGATGATATGAAACTTACAAGCCTTACAAGCATATCAGATTTTCTTAACTGTGCAGGAAGTACACTTCCTGAAAATATCCGTTTATGGGCAAGACGCAATCTTGTTGTTGCCCGTTCAAGTGAGGTAACTCCTGAAGAGAAAAGACATGCACAGAGAGCACTTTCTATCATGCTTAATATTAAGTGGAAGAGCAATTACTTCGAATCAATTGACCCTGTGGAAGCAAGAAGAATTCTTGACGAAGAGCTTTTCGGTATGGAGAGTGTTAAGCAGAGAATCATTGAAACTGTTATTCAGATTAACAGAACACACACTCTTCCTGCATACGGTATCCTTCTTGTAGGTCCTGCCGGAACAGGTAAATCACAGATTGCCTACCTTGTTGCCAAGATTCTTAAAATGCCTTGGACAACACTTGATATGAGTTCTATTAATGACGCAGAACAGCTTACAGGAAGTTCAAGAATATACTCCAATGCAAAGCCTGGTATTATCATGGAAGCATTCAACATGGCTGGTGAATCTAACCTTGTATTCATTATCAACGAGCTTGATAAGGCAACTTCAAGTAATGGTAACGCCAACCCTGCGGATGTACTCCTTACACTCCTTGATAATCTTGGATTCACTGATAATTACATGGAGTGTCTCATCCCAACTTCAGGCGTATATCCTATCGCCACAGCTAATGATAAGGATAAGATAAGTGCACCGCTTCTTTCAAGATTTGCAGTAATTGATATTCCTGATTACACAAGAGAAGAGAAAAAGACAATTTTCCTTAAATATTCACTCCCAAAGGTTCTTAAAAGAATCGGACTTCACGAGGATGAGTGCCTGGTGCTTGATGACGGACTTGACGCTGTTCTTGATTACTGCAAGGATACTACAGGTATCAGAGACCTTGAACAGGCAGCAGAACATTTAGCAGCACATGCGCTTTATATGATTGAGGTTGAGCATGCCACAAGCGTTTCATACACAGCAGACATGGTAAATGAACTCTTTTAATTAAATTATCCAAGTCTGATAACAAATACAGTATATAATAAGGAGCTGATATCACTACGATAACAGCTCCTTAAATAATCTTTACATATGTAATTATCAGTCATTTCTTAACTTAAACTGTGCAACCATCTCACTAAGAGTTGTAGCCTGTGCTGTAAGCTCTTCACTTGTAGCTGATGTCTCCTGTGATGTTGCTGAATTAGCCTGTACAACTTCTGCAATTCTTGCAATTGCAACATCCGCCTGCTCCATACCTGCAGCCTGACTTGTAGATACATCTCTCATCTTCTTGGCACTCTCTGCGATAGACTGAACACCATCAACAACTTCCTTAAGTGAATCAGATGCCTTAGTAGCAATCTTATTCCCCTCTCCAACCTCGTAGATAGAAGCTTCTATAAGATTTCTTGAATCTACCGCTGACTTAGCACTCTGCTCTGCAAGTGTACGAATCTGGTCAGCAACTACTGCAAATCCTCTGCCTGCATCACCTGCTCTTGCAGCCTCAATGGAAGCATTAAGTGAAAGAAGGTTAGTCTGGCTTGCAATACTTTCAATCTCTGAAATGATATTGCCAATCTTCTCAGAAGCCTCACTGATACGAGCCATTGCCCCCATAAGAGCTTCCATGCTTTCTCTGCTGTTTTCTGCTGTATCAGCATATCTCTCTGCTTCTTTATATGAATTTTCCAGCTGTTCTGCTGTCTTCTGTATACCTTCATTAAGATCATTAATGGTTGCCTGCATCTCTTCGACTGTTGCAGCCTGATCTGTTGCACCTTCCGCAAGCGACTGTGCAGCGTCTGAAAGATTAGCTGAACCTTCTGCCACCTGTTTAGAAGCATCTTCAACGCCCTTTAATGTTGAATTCATCTGACGGTTCATGTTACGTATTCCAAGTAACAATGCATTGAATGCGCCTGTATACTGATCTTCATGTTCGGTTGCGATAGCGAAATTACCATCTGCCATCTCTCCCATAAGTTTTCCGGCATCACTGATAATATTATGTAATCTTTCTGCCATAGCATGTGCACTATCTATGAGATCGGATATCTCATCTTTAGTCTCAACTTCTGGGAATGGTGAATCAAGATCTCCCTGTGCAAATGTCTCGAATCTGGCCATCATTCCATCTAATGGAGCTTCTATACTCTTTGCAATCGCATGTGCTGATTTAGAAGCAACAACCACTACCGCTGCTATAATTCCAACTGCCGCAACAATTGCTATTATAAGAAATATTCCAAGCTTTAATTCTTCTGCATCACCTTTAGCAACATTAGTGTCCATAAGTTCATTAAGTGCATTATCAAGTGCCTCATACTTAGGTGCCATCTCTTTCTGCATCATTGACTGTGCCTTCATTGACTGATTAGCATCTGTTGTAGCTCCCAGCTTTATAACCTGCTCATCAATCTCCTTATATTCAGCCCATGCCTTATCAATCTTGTCCATACATTCCTTGCCAGCCTTACTAGACATTAAAGGTCTTATCTGTTCAAGCTTGGCTTCAAATGCTTCGACATGCTCATCATGCTGCTTTTTCATTGAGCTGATAAGACTTACTGAATCATATCCTACAACTCCTCTTGAAGCTCCCCTTATCTCTGCCGCCTCAGACATAGCTGTAGCAATATCTCCCTGAGGGAACGCATAACGCTTCAGCACCCTGCGGTAATCCATAGACATATAAATCATCATTGCACTTATAACAACTGCAACTACGAAGAACGCTATGATTATCAGTCTGAATACATAGCTCAAACGCTCCTTTATCTTCATGTTATTCATTTTTTTCAACATATTATAACTCCCACCTTTCCATACGCATCATTTGTACAATATATTTAATTGTTCCCTTTTTCTATTCAATTAATATATTATTCCTAATTTGATTTTTTTTCAAGGTATTTTCACAAAATACTCATATGTAATTGTCTGAGCCCATCTATTTCATCGCACAATTCCCTGCTTGAGCATGTAGAACAATCCATCGTAAGACCGTTAAATATGTTGTTTAATGAGTCTGTTATCTGTTCGCATCTGTGTGCTTCACTTTTTAAAAATGTGTAATCAATATCCTGCTCCGTGACAAAATATATGCTTACAGCCTCAACCTCAGGACGCTTCCTATAGGCATTGATAAGCCCCTGTCCTACCGCTGCAAAATTAATCCCATGCGAAACTGCTTCCTTACTCACTCTCACAGGCTCTCTTTCCCTGACTGCTGATATTCTCATCATATATCCTTTAGGAAATGCATGGTATCTTACATAATCAGTTGCCCTCATTGAAGCATACAGTGCATTATCATCATGGTTCTTAATGTATTCACCATCCAGCCTGATTAAAGTAATTCTTGCATATGAGATATCATTCTTAATATCACACAGATCATCTCCAACAAGATACACAGCATCTTCCGGCACAAGTTTCTCATCCTGTGTAAATGCAATTGCACTCACTGCCTGATTGCTTCCACCGCCAAGCTCATAAGCCATCTCACTTTTAAGGATAAGATTCTCTTTCACAGTAATCTCCCATTCTTTCTGTAATGGCAGTTTCTTAGCACCGTGGCTTTCAAGCATGGATATAAGCTTCCTTATCTCTCCATCATATAAATCCATTGGATGTTTCTACCCTTCCTGTTATTCTTTCTGTGTATCCTGTTCCTTCTTTTTCTTTACCTCACGCCTGTTCTTTGACCAGTTATAATATGCAGTAAGCGGCTTGATTAAAACTGCCGCAAATTTCATATCAAGATTAAAGAAATATATAACAAGAGTCAGAAGAAACAATGCAACTAACACGATTGCTATAATAGCCAGCACTTTTAATACTATCATACATTACTTCCCTTCTGTCTTGCATATTCTGCAGCACCTAATGCTCCCATAAGCTGTGGGTCTGTCGGAAGGTCCACTACATTAATCTTAAGCACCTTCTCTATTGCTTTCTTCAAGCCTTCATTCTTGGCACATCCACCTGTAAGTGTAACGCTGTCAGCCGCACCTGCTTTCTTAGCCATGACAAAGCATCTCTTAGCAACCGATAACTGTATTCCTGCCGCTATCTCCTCCATAGGCTTACCCTCACCTACTAACGAGATAACCTCACTCTCTGCAAATACCGCGCACTGTGCTGTTATTGGAATCACGTTCTTCGCCGTAAGTGACAGATTAGAAAATTCATCTAAAGACATCTCAAATGCTCTTGCCATAGATTCAAAAAATCTTCCCGTTCCTGCTGCACATTTGTCATTCATCGCAAAATTAAGCACAGTTCCATCAGTGTCAATCGCAATTCCCTTAACATCCTGACCACCGATATCAATAATCGCCTTAACCGATGGGGCAGTCACATGAACTCCCATAGCATGACAGCTTATCTCTGATATATTCTCATCTGCAAACGGTACTTTGTTTCTTCCGTAACCCGTACCAATCAGATATGTAAGCTCCTCTGCGCTGTTTAAACCGTCAACCTGGCTTACAGCCTCGTCAAGTGCATCCTTCGCACTAAGCACAGGATTAATCCTGCTTCTCTTAGTAACCGCAGCTGCGATTTTTCCATTCTCATCTATAATTACGCATTTGGTATATGTACTTCCTGCGTCACAACCACCGAAATATTTCATTCTGCTATCCTTTCCTGCCACGTATGCAGCATCCACACTTCTTACCAGCTCTTAGAATCGTCAAAATCCTCAAGTGACGGGTCAAGCGGCTCTTCCCTGAAAACAGTTCTCATATATCTGTTAATCTCCGTTCTCATGTCTCTTCTTGTTCCATCCTCAGGACACATAAGATTGTGCGTTACCCATATTAAATGTATTCCATGTTTTCTCGCTTCTTCCTCAAATAGACCATGATATCCTGACATTGATTTGCAACCCATATGAACATACATGATTACTATATCAATATTAAACATTTCGCAGAAACGCCAGAGTGCCTCTACGCCTGTCTCATAACCGCCGTTAGAGCGGTTTCTCATAATCATGTTCTCATACAGATATGCAAGGTCTAACATTGCCTGGTGCTTATCCTCTGTGTTGACCATCTCTGTAGACACCATACTTAACATATCTGCAATAGTTACAACACCCCAACAGTTAAGAAGCCAGATTGGAAGAGCCGTATAATATGCAGCCTGAACGCCCCATGTCATGGCTCTGTGGCGGTACTCCTTCGCCGCCATCTCTTTACTCTTATATGCATCAAGTGCCATCTTAGTAAGCTTCTTATCCATATCAAGGAATGCCTGATTTCTTCCGCCGGCAGCCTGATATACACCATATCTGTAGAGTGCAAGCGTTACGCCCATAACCTGTGGATAATCTGTCTTGGAAATCTCCATCCACTCTAAGAATTCCTCTGTCTCTGCATTAAACCGCTTCATACTCTTAAAGAATGCATCCCAGTCGAACTTCTCTCCAGTCTGTTCCTCTATGAAATGGATTGCATTGACAACCTCTTCTGCCGCATACTCCTGTACGCTTTCCTGCCTGTGTCTTATTGGCACAGCAAGCTGAAATGTAGGAATCTTAAATGACCTTGCTTCAATCCCGTTACCCATAAGGCTTCCGTCACATGTCGTATTACACTGCACCGCACAGCAGCCTATAAGCGGGAAATCATCAGCCAATGCTACACCAAGCTCAGCCGCCGGCATAGGACAGACATCTGACGGCACACCATACTGATGTGTAACATCTACATAATAGCTTACTCCGTCCTGTGACATCATCGAGCTTGTATACACAGCAGGAACTTCCACTGACAACCATGTAAGGTTAGGGAAACCTCCCATCAGTGTACTCATCATATTTTCATCAAAAAGGACAATCTTACTGTTTAGCTTCTTATCATTGCCGATAGCCGGATCTGCCTTAAATATCTGTCCAAGCATCCCGCATATATCAGTAACGATAAGTCCCAGTGCCTGATGCGCCATTCTAAGCTGAGTTCCTCTCATACCCTCGGTATGCCTGTCCATGAAATCAGGCAATGCAAGATAATTAATCATCCAGCGGTATCTGAAGAAGCCCTTCATGTTATTAGGTTTTATTATAAATGTAATTAAAGTCTTCCAGTATCCAAGCCACCTTACATAGTCGTACCATGTATCCTTCAATCCGCGCCATTCTCTTCTTCTCTTCGGCTTTTTGCCTGTATAGAATCTGCCGAGTGGCTCGCTTCCTATATTCTTAGACATATTTATAATTTCCTTCCTGCATTGATACGCTTAATCTCAAGGCTCTCAACAAATGCCTGTATTCTTGTTCTTAACTGTCCAGAAGTTCCGACAGCATAAGGTCTGTCAATTGAAAGAACAGGATAGCCGAATTTTTCTTTCATGACATGGAATGCCGAAGCCCTCTCATAGCCCCAGTAATCACAGAATTTAATCTGCTGATATATAAGGCCATCCGCCTTATACTCTTTAGCTATTGCGTCAACATACTCCTGTCTCTCGATAATCTTTTCTGTATTCATGAACCTTGGACACTGTCCCCACTTCATATACTGTCTGCATATCTGTGTAAGAACATCCTCTGTATCGTTAAGAATAATCTCATCTCTTCCCGGAAGTGAACCAAAACAGAATCTGTCTGCCACAACCAGTGCTCCAGCTTCCTCAGCAAGCTTTATAAGCTCAGGGTTATCAATCTCTGAACCAACCATTACGACCCTTGCCCTGTAATTACATTTTTTATCAGGTTCACGCGTCTTAAGCTCCTCAAGCGTTTCTTCGAGCTTTTCTATAAGTGCCTCTTTCGGGCAACAGTAGGTTGCAAGACACAGAACCGCGAATTCATATCCTGTAATTCTTGGATTGTCTTCTTTTCTGTAATCACCAATGCTTCTTATAAGCCTGCTTATTTTGTTCTGCAGTTCCACAGACTTTCTTAAAGCATCATCTGATATGTCTATTCCATATGTATTATTAAGCGGTTCAAGCACATGAAGTCTCATCTGCTTAACAAAATGTCTTAACGCCGTCTCATCATTCTTCATCGGAACATCTGAATATTCCACAAAGAATTTTTCTTTCTCTATAAGGTGCTGTCTCTCAATATTTTCTACGCACCTGTTCATCTGCGCACATGCATCCGGTGCAATTATACAGTCAAGAAAGTTAAATCCACCCTCAATTGCTCTCTCTAATATCGCACGACATCCCTCACATAGCATACTGCTCATGTAATATGTCCCCATCTCTATAGAACCTGTACGGGGTGCACGCAGCCTTACCGAAAAGCTTCCCGGCAGATTAATAAGCGGCTCCGGTATCTGAAAACAGACTGCACCGATTGCAATATCACCTTTAGCCTGTGCCTGCCTTACAAGGTCGTTATTCACGTCCTCCAAAAGCTTTTCAAAATAATACAGATTAGCTAAATCCTTCACATTTGCCTCCTCTTACAATATTCCCATATTAACAAGGGCTTTCTTTGCACCCTCAACAATAATCGCATCATCAGGAAGATTGAATACATTTTCGCCAAGAACATCTGCCTGTGCAAGTTTGGAATCACTCTGTATTACTGAAAGCAGTTCAAGGCCGCCGATATCCATAAGCTTCGCAACCTCCATATCCGGTATTCTGTTAGCGATAACCCCGATTCTGTCATACATTACAAGCTCATCTGCAACTTTCTTGATTGTCTGCACAACCTGGCATCCCTTCTTGCTCGCGTCAGTAACAAGCAGCAGATGTGTAACCTTCTCCATAACTCTTCTGTTAATCTGCTCTATTCCTGCTTCTCCATCAATTACAACATAATCAAACTTATCTGAAAGCATTGTGATAACTTCTTTAAGATATGAATTAATCTTGCAGTAACAGCCTGCTGTCTCAGGTCTTCCTATTGCGATAAATGCATATCCGTCCTGTTCAACAACTGCATCCATTATCTCGTATTTGGCTTCTCCAAGTAACTCCACAGCAGTCTTGGTATCTCCGTCTTCAACATTCTTGATTACTTCTTTTCTTATATCATCTATAGTCTTTTCCACTTCAACATTAAGCACTGTAGAAAGTCCGACCGCCGGGTCAGCGTCAATCGCAAGTATCTTCTTATCTGGGTGTGCCTCAACAAGAAGCTTTACAATAACTCCCGCTAAAGAAGTCTTACCAACTCCGCCTTTTCCTGCTACTGCTATAATCTGTGTTTTCTTATCCATTATTGTTCTCCTTAAAATATTGCGAATTAAATTCTTAATTAAATTGCTGCACCCAATGCCCTTGCGCGTCTTGTCACTGCCTCAGCAGATAATGGTGCAAGCAGTATGTCCTTTGAAATTTTGAATCATCCACTATAAGCAGTGTTTCTTTTTGCCTTTCATAATCAGCCTCCTTATAATACCAGTTATTAATATCCAAAAAATGCACCAACGCCATTCACAAGTCCATTGGCAAGCATTTCTAATGTTTCATCACTATGGTCTGAGCTTGCATTCCCAAGTTCCATATCAACTGACGGAACTGTACTGTATGATGTCTGTGTCAGATCTATCGCCATGCTTCCAGAACCATGAATCTTTGCACCTTGTCCACGAAGTCCTTCAACAAGTGATGCCCCAAGTGAATCATGCTGCTGCCAGTGGTCTGCCACAGGACTCATATTCTTAATTGCATCGGGAACTGCTATATAAAAGCATCCCTTATCGTATGAAAGTCCATCACCATCCCAGTGCAATGATATATGACAGTCTGCAACATTGTTACATATTACAGTTCTTGCCACATTATCAAGCTGTACATCTGATGAATCCCTTATCATCAGCACATCATATCCTTCTAACAGAAGTTTATCTCTTAAAATCTCTGCCATCTTAAGTGTTACTTCGCTCTCTGGTGTCCCGTCATAAAATGTCATTCCGCCTGACACCGCCGTTGCTGTCGCAGCGCCAGCCGCCGTACTGCCTCCTGTACTCTTAAGAGAACCATCCGGATGGCACAATGTTCTGACCGCCGAACCTCCTGCCGTTCCATGCCCGGCATTAACTCCGACAACAATGTTCTTTCTCTGACCTGACGCTTTATAAAGAACAGCATAGCCATCACTTATAGCAGAATGGTCCGCATATTCCCATGTTGTATTCATATAAATGTGTTCCAGATTCTCATATACAGGGACTCCGGTATATGGTTCTTTCTGTCTTATATATGGATTCTGCGTCTCCTCCTGCCCTGCATCTGTTTCAATCTGTTCTGTATTCTCTTCAAAATCGCTTTCTGTCTGCTCTGTGCTTTCTGTTTCTGCTGTCTCCTCAGCAGACTGACTGCCTACATCTGAATCCTCGATTCCGCTTCCAGTCATATCCTGACTTGTTTCTTCAATGTCCGATTTATTCAATTCTGATGAAACATCAGTATTATTCTTTTTACAGCCTGACACCATCGTCACAGTAACTATCAGCGACATTATAATAGCTGCATATTTAGCAGCATTTGTCAATCTATTCATCTGTATCCTCCGGCCACACTGAACCTTCATCAAGTCCGTTATCAGTAAGCCATTTATCTTCTACTGTAATATATTTCTTAGCGCCAGCTTCATCAACAAGCATAACAGAAACCCTGGGTGTCTGCCCTTCTGCAAGTTCTTCACACCCATAATCTCCGTCAAATATCTGTTTTATCTTCCACATAACAATCTCCGTTTCAAGCACTTAATATTTTTATTATAAAACATTTTTACAAAATATGCTATAATATATCCATTATGAAAGTACGGCGGACATGATGGTGTAAGCTATGGTGTTGTATGTAACCGGGACGAGACATGTGGTGGATAAGTCCTGTCACTGGCGTAAAAAGTCACATTGGCAAATGCTCCGCCGATTCATTCACTGCTAAGAAATTCGCTAAAGTTGAGGGTGATGATACCGACAGGGTGCTGGTGATAAAGTAATAATAAAATGGACTTTCCCACGGATTTACCGTGCAGAAAGTCCATTTTGCTTTTATTTCAGTTTATCTTACCCCCAGATAAGCTTCTCCCAGAATTCCTTATCCCTGGCATACTTTAATATATCCTCTTCTTTTTCGTTATCGAGGTAATCCATAACCTTGTTGTAATCTGTCGGATTTTTAAAATCAATCTGCCACAAAAGTGTGCCTACTCCGTCCTTAAATTCCTTACATGTAATTCCCTGCTCAGTATATGCAGTAACTGTCCACACTTTCTCTCCTGATTCATCATCACATGATGCACTTTCTGTTGCACCTTCTGTCTTGCTTACACCTTCTGTTGTGTCTCCTGTAAGCATAAGCTCCTGAGACTTGCTAAGGCTGTCCTGTGCTTTTTCATTGGCAATAGCTGCTTTATGAAGAATTGTCTGATCCTCTGTTTTCATATCATATGTCCAACTGTTTTCTTCTATCCATTCTTCATCCTCAGTCTTTACATCAGATGCGAATCCATTGGCTGCTGCACTCTGTGCTGCGCTTGAAGCCGCATTTGCCTTCTGTCCTGCCGGTGCATTAGCTGCTGCCTTAGAAGCTGCTTCATTCTGAACTTCCTTAAGCTTTCTGATTTTATCCTTGATTGCATCAATATTCTGGTCAAAACTGTTTAAAAGCTTTTCCCATTCTTTGTCTGACATATCCCGCCAGTCCTTTTCCTCAAGATCGTCTGCTGTAAGCTCATACTGCTGTTTGAGCATTTCAATGAGATCTCCTACAAAATATCTTTTACCCGTTGCCTCATTTTCAAGTTCAATACCTGAACCAGCCAGTGCAGCATTCCAGTTTTTCTTTTCAGTTAAAGCTTCATCCAGTGAATTGTATGAATATGCCATATCATCTGTCAAATGTTTTAAGGCATTCCAGCTTCCCCATTTGTATGAACCTTCACTGGTTGAATCTGCATACTGGCAATATGCAAACATTTCCACAGCACTTGCATTGGATGGATCTATCTCGGAAAGATTAACATCATAATCCCTGAATTCATTTCCACCCAGTGCAATGCTTACTCTTACAATCGTGTCCTCACTGTCCGGATTAATAATCTGGGTTGCCCTCATTCCGTAGCCGGTATCACCCACATTTAAGAAGCCCATTCCTAATGATTTGTACTGGATATTATTGTCCGGCTTCATAGATTCTTCAAAACCGGTGTCACCTTTGCCAGTTTTGGTTGTTCTGAAACTGTACTCTGAATAAGCACCATACCTCATTTGTGTGTTAATATTCATGTATTCTCCTTTCTGCAGCCGCTCAGTCAGTCGCAGCCGCGCCACTTTCCAGAAAGGTCCAAGTGGCATATTCTCATCGCTGCTCGCGCAAAAAAACGCATTCATCCAACAGCTTCAATCCATTGAATAAATGCGCCTTCCATGCCTAATATATATCGACATTATTTCATATATCATTATAGTAATTCAGAATTTCATTCCATATTTTTTCAGGTCAACCCTGCCATTAACAACCTCAATTCCATCTGCCATAAGAAGCTCTGCCTGCTTTCCGGCTCCTCCAAATGCGAATTCCCCGGCAAGCTCTCCCTTCGAATTAACTACTCTGTAGCACGGAATATGTAACGGATCCGGGTTCTTATGAAGTGCATTGCCAACCGCACGCGCCATCTTCTTATCGCCTGCAAGCTCTGCAATCTGTCCATATGTTGCAACCTGTCCTCTAGGAATCTTCTTAACGGCTTCGTATATCCTCTTAGTCGGGCTGTAAGATACAAGGTCATAGCTTTCCGCAATCATACGCTTAATATCTTCATCAGGAACAGTCCCGTCAAGAATAATCGTATTCCAGTGTTCCTTATTCTGATGCCAGCCCGCAATTACAGAAGAATATGCACTCCTCCACAAATCCCGCCATTCAGGTGAAACTTTCACATTAAGATTAATATATCCGTCACGCTCGTATGTCCATAAAAATGCTTTCTTGCATCCTTTAACTCTTACCAGCTGCCAGTTCTGATCATGAAACGGTGCTTCCTGATAAGTGTCCGGAAAAGAAAGCCCATACGCCAGTGCTTCTTCCCTTGTCGTCATATCATCAGTCCTTAATTATATTTGTAAAAGCCTTCACCTGTAGACATTCCAAGCTTGCCCTCATCAATATATTTCTTAAGGATAGCCTCCATCTTCTTGAAATTATATGGCATCATCATCTTTTTAAGAAGCGGCGAGAAAATTCCCGGAACACTCTGATACTGATGAACGATATTGTAAGCAGTATTAAGTCCGACCGTATCAAATATCTGGAAAGGGCCTTTAGGTGCGCCAGTTCCTCTTGTCCATGCAATATCTATGCTTTCCGGGTCAGATACTCCTGCTGCATACAGATCAAGTCCACTCAGAAGAAAAGGAACAAGCATAGAATTCAGCAGATATCCACTCTTTTCCTTTCTAACAGGCAGACCAATCATTCTTATATCATTGGCAAACTGCATAACCTCATTGAAATATCTCTCATCAGTCTGTGCTTGCGTCATAACCTCCGCAGTATTATTCTTCCATATAGAATTAGCAAAATGTAATGACAGATACTTGTCTGGTCTGCCGGTATACTTAGCAAACATTGATGGAAGAAGGGTCGATGAATTAGTTACAATCACAGTCTTTTCTGGAAGAAGTGGTGAAAGCTTTTCATAGAAAGCAATCTTATCCTTTTCATTCTCAGCCATAGACTCAATCACAAGGTCTGCATCAGCAACAGCCTTAGCCATATCAAGTTCAAGCTTAAGATTAGCGTATGCATTTTCAACCTTCTTAAGACACTCTTCCTTGTCAAATGTATCTTCATCCGCAAGTCCTGCACACCACGCATTCTTATCCTCTGCCATCTTCTCAATAGCTTCAATATAAGTCTGCTTAAGATGGTCAATCTTAGGCTGTGTTCTTCCAATAGACCCCTCGCTTCTTAACCAGATAGTTACATTAAATCCACAATATGCTGCCTGAAAAGCAATCTGGCTTCCAAGCACTCCGCCTCCGGCAACAACAACATTTGAATATTTCATACTTATCCCCTTTCTCATGAATACTCACTACGCCATAAGACTTCTAAATGTATCAAGCACATCATTTCGTCCAATCATTATGTCATAATCAGGCTTTTCTGGCTCTCTTCTCAATGCCGGTTCCGGTGGAATAACCGGTTCTTTAGGCATTATCGGTTCTTTAGGCAATGCCAGCCGTGATAATTCGATTCTTACATTCATTATTTCCTTATCCTTCTTGGCTGCTTTTGCCCCAGCCATAAAACCTTCTATAAATCCTTTATCTTCCTGAAGTCTCTTTAACTCATATTCAAGTTTCTGCTTGTTGTCATTATATTCTTTCTTCTTGGCATTCCATTCTTCAATAGCTGTACCATTTACAGCCAGCCACTCATCATGTTCCTTCTGCTTCTCTTCAACATCCTTAACCCACTGCTGTCTGGCTTCCTCAAGATTATCTCTCTCATACTCCCACGAATCATGGTCTTTCTGGTATTCTGCTTCACTGTTGGAAAGATTAGCATTTGCCATATCGTCTGCCTTCTTAAATGCATCCTCAAGCTTTGAAAAATATGCTGTTTCCTGCTGTCTGGCTGCCTCTATCTCTTGTTGTTCCTGTTCTGTTACATTCTTTAATATCTCGTCAAGATGCCTGTTTACATTAGCAACAAATTCTTCTATTCCGGCTGCCACCTCAGCATCGGCATTCTGCTTTGCCCTCTTGAAAAGCTCATTATCACTTAATATGTAATGCTCATTATTAGCTGCAATGGCACTCTTTGTATTCTCAACACCTGACTGATAGTTAAAATGTACATCAAACAGATTCGCATACTCTTCTTCTGAGAACAGATTAGCAACAGGATACTTGTCCTTTATCTCCTGACGCCTGTCTCTGATTTCCAGTTCATATGTATTATCTGATGTATTTCCAATTACCTGAAGATACAAATTATCTGCCATTTCTCTTGCATTAGTGCATTCCTGCTGCACAAGAAGCTGTCCCCAGTATGCCTTTGAATTATCAGGTTCTTCATCAAGGACCTGAAAGAAAAGCTTATTGGCTTTTTTCCAGTTCTTATCTGAAATTGCAGAAAATCCTTCATCAAGCAGCTTATTGATATTCACTGGTTCGATGATTTCTATTTCTTCAAGTTCAATCTCTTCCGCTGGTTCAGCCTTTTCTGGTTCTGGTGCTGGCTGGTTAACTGATTCCTGCTTCACCACATTTGCAATCTCAGCCATTATATTATTAAATGTATCATCGTTTCCAAGCTGGCACACCTTCAGACCTGCAAATTCTTTAGGAATATCATATTCATCAACATCTTTATAACATGGAATAAGACATTTGTTCTTATTCTTTTCTGCTATCTCAAGATATCTGTTCCATTCATTCTTAACCCAGACATCGTTATAATCATCATATGATGTACCAAGTGCAAGCATAACATTTGCTGAATTAAGAGCTGAATATATGTATGGTTCACATTCTGATCGCTTTTTTCCTTTAAGTGCGGCTTCTGATAAAAATACCCTGTATCCGGCTGATGTCAGCTTGTTATATAAATGTCCTGCTATTTCACTAACAGCCGTCTTATCTCCATTATCATCTTTTGCCCTGTAGCTTATATATATATCGTATGGCTGTTCACTTTCAGCAATCTGAATATATTTCTTACGATTTCCTCTATGATCTTCGCTTCTTCCCTGAATATTGCTCTTGACTCTGAATCTGAATTCTCCATAACAAGTTCAAAATCTTCATCATCCATTACACTATCATAAGAGATTCTGTGACAAACAGGTACCTTTTTTCCACTCGCATTATCCGCATATTCAATACCATATTTGCAAAGGATTAATCCCCAGTATCCTTCTGCTTCCTCTGGGTAACTGTCAGTTATTGTATTATATATTCCTGCTGCTTTATCAAAATCGCAGTTAAAACGCAGTCTCCCGGCACGCTCAAACAGCTTAAGTTCTTTATCGTCCTCTATATCCGGAACTGTCTGGCTCGTTCCACATTTTTCGCATTTACAGACAGTAATCGAATCCTCTATCTCCAGATTACTTCCGCACATTTTGCACTTTAAGGCCCCCATTTGCATTCTCCTTATCATTAACGTATTTCACTTAATCGCGCATATAATACAATACTATTAAAGCCGTATAGAATATTATAGTATTTAGTTATTGGGGTGTCAATTTCGGATTTCGTTTCAGGCAGCCATGTAAATTCATCAATTCCTAGTACATCGTTTTCGAAATAACTACTCCATCCTCTGACTAAAGTGCTGTGTAAGTTTATTATTAATTTTCTCAGTCAGACAAAAAAGTTTATTAAATCTCATTATGGTTCAATCGACTTTTTAACTCCAAAATATCATGCTTTATTTGTTAAATGACTATCTTAAATTCCTCATCGCTTTTCCCAGTTGGATCTTCAAGTCCCCAATTATCATCAAATGGTCTGCCTATAAATGGACACCCTACATTACATCCCATTGATATTGCAATATCCGGTTCTGGAATATCACTAACCAGCTTACTGAACTGTCCTTCTGCTTCCATATCTATATTATATAATTCCTTCATAATACGGACAGCATCCTGATTAATCCGTGGTTTTGTTTCTGTCCCCGCCGAATAACTTTGAAACACGTCTGATGCCATATGTCTTCCAAAAGCCTCAGCAATCTGACTTCGGCAGGAATTATGGACACAAATAAAAGCTACTTTTATCTTACTCATAAAATGGACACCTCTCCTTTATACATTGCTCATTAAAATCTGTGAATCCGCATTGCATTTGTTCGTATTGCAATGTTACTCCATAATGAGCATTTACATAATCAATACCATTCTTAAATGCTATCATTGCATCTCTCTTACAGCATCTTGGTCCGTTTATGGTTCCTAATTCTCCAATTGCTTTCGAGGTAAACTGCATATGATTTCCCCATGTTCCATCCGTTGAAAGCGGACCTGTTCCGTCGATGATTGCTAGTGCAGCACCTATAGATGTGATTGCTCCGCATATTCCCCATAAACCGCACATTGCCCCCGGCATCCTAAGGCCCTTTGACATCAGCCTGTCCAACGCCTGTTCTAAGTCTATCTCTCCACCTGCGTTTTTGTAGGCTACAAGCAAACTTGCACCATCTAATATATGGTGTTCCGGTCCATGAATACTGACATTGAAACGGATGAATAAAAGACCAATTTTTTAGGCAGGATAAGACACCGCAGACACATTTAATGTCTGCGGCGGAAGTAATTCAATATGTTTAGCGGATTACAGTTTGTAATCAACATCAGGGTTTATGGTGAGTGCAACACCGGTTTCAAATGTACCGTTACCGTTTTCGGCAAAAAGTGAAAATAATGTTCCTGTAAAAGTCATTGTACGTGTACCCTCCGTGCTGAGTCCGGCATTAAGTCCTGAACCGATTTCATGGCAGGCAATTTTTGCATCAAGATTCGTTGTATCAGCAAGGGCATAAGAAAAAGTATATTTTTCACGGTCAGTATCTATTTTTACAAGAAGATTGAGATTTTCATCTTCTTTAGATATAGGAATATGTGCAAGTTCTGCACCCATGTCGTGTATATGTTTATAAAATCCGACATATTTTCCGCTTTCATCGCTGCCAACATATATTTCATAGTGATAATCGTTGTTATAATAGGCAGCAACACCAAATCGTTTTGCTGTACTGTCTTTTATTTTTAATACAGCTTTAAGTGATGTTGTAAATTCCGGCTGCTTAAATGAAAGAACAGTCGGGGATTTACCTGGTTCATTCAATGTGATATCAGTACCTCTAAGCGTGAGACATCCGTTTTTACTGTCATAAATATAATGAGACATATCAGGATTTCTTGTGAACTGCAGGCGTTTGTCAATGGCATCGCGGTGGAAGTCAATATTGACGCTATGGTCTGCATGTAAAAATGGCCTGCCTGTTGCATCGTCTGTTATTGTATTAGCAATTGTCTCCGGCTCGTTCATGCCCGGAAGAGGTGCATCCATTACAAGTTCAATAGTCCCATTTCCGTTGTATCCGACAACAGGCCATCCGTCTTCATTCCATGTGACAGGTGCAAGAAAGGTTTCACGACCGAGATTGTGAAGAAGTGCATGGCTGAAGCGTCTTATTCCGAGGAATACAAGCCACCAGTTTCCGTTTGCATCTTCAACAAGGTCAGCATGTCCCGTAGCCTGAATTTCGGATTTTTTATACTCTTTATGAGAAATAATAGGATTGTGTGGACATGGTGTATAAGGACCGAATACATTTTTTGAACGCTGTATTGTTTCGCGGTGAGCATATTCTGTTCCGCCTTCCGCAATCATCAGGTAATACCAGCCGTCTTTTTTGTAGATATGTGGACCTTCTGCACATTGACCGCCGCAGCCAGTGCTTATAAGGTGTTTGTCGGAAAGAATTTCGCCTGTCATTGGATTAATTTTAAATGCAACAATACCTCTTACACCTTCAAGATTACCGGTTGAACAGTAATAACAGCAGTCATCATCATCCCAGAAAAGTGATGGGTCTATACCACCTTGGTCAATCCATGCAGGGTCGGACCATTCTTTGTTTATATTGTCTGTATGGACAACAAAGTTTCCTTTATCGGTAACATTAGTTGTTATCATATAAAACATTCCTTTGTGGTGCCTTATTGTAGGTGCATATATACCACCGGAATTTCGGCAGCCTTCAAGTTCAAGCTGCGAACGTCTGTTAAGGCAGTATCCGGTAAGTTCCCAGTTTACAAGATTGCGGCTGTGATATATTGGTACACCGGGGAAGAATTCAAATGTAGAATTAACAAGATAAAAATCATCGCCAACGCGGCAGATGCTTGGGTCGGGATTGTATCCCGGAATAACAGGGTTTTTAAAAAGCATAATCTTATCACCTCAGAAAAAATATTGCATATAAAATAAAAATTAAAGTGCAGTTATATAAAATTCATTTAATAATTTATCTATAGACTATATTTATTGAAAGATAAATTCAAGGTAAAAGTGTGTCACAAATTATTTAATTTACAGAAAAACTTTTGACAAATCTGACACATAAATTTTGTATGTAACGTATATGGCGCTTGTTTTTAATCAGAAATAATTTAATATATGAAGTGCATGGCGGCAAAGTAGTTTACTTGAAATATGCCTCCTTCTTCCATGAGATTACAGCAAATGTAGTAGTAACGTCTATCAAAAGGCTTTTACATATTAGATAAATGCATGTAAAATTTCTTTTACATAGCTTAATTGCGG
>ERZ773111.206-NODE-206-length-47359-cov-13.998478_pt1 | contig 47359 bp, 47 predicted proteins | sample MGYA00580567_ERZ773111 | MGnify/ENA primary metagenome ERZ773111 (study PRJEB29015, sample SAMEA2737875) | human gut metagenome | biome: human gut; feature: human-associated habitat; material: faeces | place: China | collected 2012 ...
GCCGCTTGAACCCATCGCGGCTGCGGAGAACGACTACCGCATCCTTTAGTAAAGGACAGTGGCAAACCGATACTCGGTTTGCCACATTTTCTTTGTCTATGTTTATGATTCCCTAAGGACTAAGGATGCGCCTTAACCTCTATGCGAAACTGGTCAAAATTCAGCCGAGAAACCGTCGGCAAATTGACAGCTTCCTTTTTAATGCACCTAATCGATATAAGGTTTACACCATACCTAAACGAAATGGTGGAGAGAGGATTATCGCGCATCCCTCGCGTGAACTTAAGACTTTCCAATATGGTCTTATAACTATTTTGGAAACTCATTTCCGTATCCATGAAAGTGCAGTTGCTTATAAAAAAGGCTTGGGTATTAAACAAAACGCAACTCTACACTCTAATAATCCTTATATTCTAAAGATGGATTTTTCTGATTTTTTCAATAGCATTACTCCTGATTTACTCTTCATGGCATGTGAATGGAATGATTATGAGTTATCTTCTGCAGAGAAGAGAGTTCTTACAAAAGGTTTATTCTGGAATAAAGCTAAAAATCAGTCTGGTAGGCTTTCATTAAGCGTCGGAGCGCCCAGTTCTCCGCTTATTTCAAATGTAATTATGTATCTCTTTGATGATTCATTCACCAACTTTTGTCAACAGCGAGAGATCACCTATTCACGTTATGCTGATGATCTTACATTTTCGACCCATCATAAAAATGCTTTATTTGATTTACCTAATGAAGTCAGACATTTTCTCAATAAAGAGTATCAGAACAGAATAACATTAAATGAACGAAAAACGGTTTTTACTTCGCGAGCTCATAATCGGCATATAACTGGCGTAACGCTGACAACACAAGGGTCGCTTTCAATAGGGCGAGAACGTAAAAGATTCATTTCCTCCTTAATTCATAAATATAAACTTGGCTTACTTGATCCTGACACCTCTTATTATCTACAAGGACTACTATCATTTGCAATTTATATCGAGCCTGATTTCAGAGTCAGAATGTCTAAAAAATACTCAACCAATACCGTTACAGAAATAATAAAACTGAGGAAAGAAGATGAAGCCTATAGAAAACAATAAATTCATTAAACTTGCCTCTAAATCAAGAAAAGGGGATATTGACTCCTCCTACGAGTTATATACACTTTATCAGACCGGAAAATTTTTAGAGCAAGATATTCATAAAGCACAGGAATATCTTGATTTGGCACTTAAACAATTTAGCCAACAAAAAATAAGATTCACACAACTGTCTCTTCTGAATTTTAGGATTATAGATCGCCTTAATCTAGATATGACAAAAAGTCAAATTCAAGTACTTGTTGGAAACAATGGTGCGGGAAAAACAACTGTACTGGATGCAATTTCTTATAGTCTGAGTTGGCTTATACAACGCATTGTACACAAAGGTGGAAGAGCCAGAGACATAGAAAAATCGGATATCAGTATAGGTAATAATGATGGTTATAGTTCTATTATAGCCAAGATTGGTCTCAAACATAATTATAACTCAACACTTGAGTTATGTGAAGTTGAAGAAGGAAGTATTGTAAACAAAAAGAGTTATTATTCATCTTTCACTAGGTTAGGTAATTTGTATAAACTAGCTTGCGATAAAGATGAACGTTTTGAACTGCCACTTCTAGCGTACTATGGAGTGATGCGCTCTACAGATATCAATTCAAAAGATGTATCTGACTTTGATGAAACATCAGCCATAGAAATTAGCAATCGTTTTGACGGATATAATAATGCTCTTACTGGGAAAGCAGACTTTAAAGCTTTCTTTCGTTGGTATAAACGTCTTGATGACGTAGTTAAACACGAAGCAACTTCAGCATTTCAAACTGATCCCAAAATACTCGCATCACTGGAAACATTAGCATTAACGGATTCAAAGTCTCGTAAACTACTAGATGATCTTATCCTTAGTCTTAAGGAACGCCAAGAGTACGAAGGAAGCAGTAGCGCTAAAAGAAAACAAACAATCATAAATAATGCTGTTTCGTTATTTATGGAGGATTTTAGTAACCTAAATGTAGAGTTGAAACCAACACTACATCTTTCAATTGAAAAAAATAATAAAAAAATAAATGTTCTTCAACTATCTCAAGGTGAAAAATCACTTTTGGCCTTAGTCCTTGATATATGTAGAAGAATGATGGTACTCAACCCATTATCAGAAAACCCGCTACTCACTGCAGGTATTATTCTTATTGATGAGGTGGATTTGCATCTACACCCGGAATGGCAACGTAATATCTTGAAAAACTTCAGTAGAGTTTTCCCAAATTGTCAATTCATTGTTTCGACTCATTCACCTCAAGTGATAAGCGAAGTAAAACATCATCAAATTTGTATACTGGGTAAAGATAGCAATGGAAACTTTAATGCATCCAAACCTGAACAATCATATGGACTGACATCAAATGAAGTTCTTAATGAAATAATGAACACTGGCTTTCAAAAACTAGATCGTTCACCTGAAGTACAGAAAGAAATTGATGATGTATTCATGCTTATAGAGGAAGGTAAAATAGAAGAAGCGAAAAATAAAATTAATAAAATAGAATTAGACCTCAATGGAGAAATACCTGAATTAGTTAGTGCTAAATTTGACATCGAACTTCAGGGATGGGACAAAGAATGAGAGAGATACGAAAAGGATCTGAGCCGCGCTTACTCACAGAATATCGTTCCAGAGGGGGAGAATATGATGGACCTAATTTTACACCTGTAAAAAATGCCATCAGATCATCTTTGTTGACAGAGCAGGGATATCTCTGCGCCTATTGTATGACTCGCATAACGGCCGAAACAATGAAAGTGGAACATTGGGCATGCCAATCAAACAACCCGCGACTCCAGCTTGATTATTCAAATCTGTTAGGTTGCTGCATGGGATCTGAAGGAGAAAAGTTCACTAGTCAAACTTGTGATACAAAAAAAGGTGATAAACCATTAAAATATAACCCCAGCAAACAACAAGATCAAATTAATAACATCATAAAATATGATGGGCAAGGAAAGATATTTTCAACAGATAGAGAGTTCTCGGCACAAATTAATACTGTACTCAACCTTAACAAGGTCAGGCTAGTACAAAACAGATCATATATACTTACATCTGTACGCCAAAAACTTTCCAGTAAAACGGGTAAGCGCAGCAGAACAGAAATCAGGCGTTTTTTAGATGATTACCTGACTCTCAATCAAGATGGGCAATTGAGAGAATATTGCGGGCTTGTTGAATACTACCTCTTATCAAAAATATGATTACTCAATCAGGAGTTAAGCAGTCATTTAACAAGGTAATCAAAATTTAATATCTGTATGAAATATTTTGGTGCTTATTCTTCCTTCCAAACCTCCATCTTATTTTTTGCAGACCTTAAGATAAGGTCTGCTATTATGAAGAGTTCACTGTCGTACGTTGCCATCCATTATATGTAGTCCCGTTAGAATTACAGCTTGTTAACTTCTCTTTTTTCAATTAATTCATTTGTAAATAGACCCGTTTTAGTTCCATGCATTTTTTGAGATCCCGGCCAAATAATGGTGCTGTCGGTATTCCTCCGGTGTCATATTGTTCAGTGATTCATGAGGGCGTTCACAGTTATATTCTGACACCCATCTTTCCGTGATTTCCCGCACTTCATTCAGCGTTCTGAACAGATAAAAATCGAGTATTTCTGTACGGTATGTTCGGTTAAAGCGTTCTGTGTCGGCTTACCCGGCTGGATAAACTCCAGTTTTACTGCATGTTGCTCTGCCCATTCAGCCAGTGCAAGCGAGATAAATTCCGGACCATTATCCATGCGTAGCATGACAGGATAGCCGCGATTTGCCGCGATCCTGTCAAGCACACGGACCACGCGCAGAGCTGGCAGATTCAGATCGATTTCAATCGATAACGCCTCACGGTTAAAGTCATCAACGACATTGAACGTGCGAAAACGACGTCCACAGACCAGGGCATCATGCATAAAGTCGACAGACCAGCTCTGGTTCAGCGCTTCCGGTGTGGCCAGTGGCGAGGGATTACGCACCGGCAACCGCTGTTTGCCTTTACGACGAAAATTCAGCTTCAGCAGACAATAAATACGATGGATCCTTTTGTGATTCCACGGGTATCCTTGCCGCCGCAAAACCTGGAAAAGTTTTGGAAAACCGTATCGTGGGTATCGCTCTGCCACTGCCTGCAACGCGACAATAACAGGTTCGTCACTCGTGGTATCCGGACGGTAATGGTAAACCGTTCTGCTCAGGTTCAGACTCCGGCAGGCCTGACGGATACTGAGTCCAAATGTCGTTATCAGATGAGTGACCAGCTCACGCTTAAAGGCTGGTTTTAAAGCTTTTTTTCGATAACGTCTTTCAGCGCCCGGTTCTCAAGGCTCAGGTCGGCAAACATCTGTTTGAGACGCCGGTTCTCGTCCTCAAGGTCCTTTATCTTTTTAATATCAGAAGCCTCCATGCCGCCGTATCTGGACTTCCAGTTGTAGTAGGTGGCTTCAGAGATACCAGCCTCCCGGCAGACATCTTTAACGGTTCGTCCGGCTTCAACCGACTTAATCACAGCGATGATCTGATTCTCAGTAAAACGGGCTTTACGCATCGCGATCTCCTTCGTTGGAAGATTGATTATGCCGGATGATCTCTAAATATGAATGGCACGATTATGCGGGATACTTACAAACCGCCCCAGGCCTCGCGGCCAGCCTGCAACTGGCGCGGGTGATGGGTCTGCGTGGTCAGGAAGCGGTACAGTGCTGCCAGTCGCTGAAAACCTGGGATAAACAGCTGGAAAAAGGGGCTGAACGTCTGTCGGTGATCTTTGGCACCAAAGGCGGACGACCGCGCATAGCGTAGGTGATTGACCGGGAAGCCGTTCGCCAGGCTGTGAAAGAGGCGCTGAACATTGCCGGGAAGCGTGACGGGCATCTGATCGACAAACCGGATCTGAAATCCGCGATGGACTACTGGCACAACCATCTCCGCGATGCCGGGCTGACGGGCGAATACTCTCCCCACTCTCTGCGCTATGCCTGGGCGCAGGACGCGATCCAGCATTACCAAGAGCAGGGTCTGAGCCACAAAGAGGCGCTGGCGGTAACCTCAACGGATCTAGGACATGGAGATGGTAGAGGTAAATATATTGAGCAAGTATATAATCGTTAAACTTCTATACGCTCAATGTATTAACCTCATAAATAGTTCAATCTTCAAAGAAATATTTTAACCTCTCCATATTCAACAGAATCTTTTTGTAAAGAATTCAACAACCCTTGCTTGTTAACACTAATTATCTCATATGAATCCTCATTGAACTTTAAATATTTCCTGAGTTCTTTGGAAGAGGCAATTATATTTGCAGCATGCCTTGAAATACCTAATGTTTGTAAGCTAATACATAACGGATTCTTAGAACCATACTCAAGAAATGTAGCCCAATTATGTCCCGCATTGTCCTCCCCTAAAATTGCAGCCAGACATTTATAGTAATGATTGAAGTATTTTTCAAAAAAGAACGATAAAATTCTTTCTATGTTATAAAGAATGTCATCGATCACTTTATTAACATGATTAATATCATTCTTGTCAAAAGGTATTGGTTGTTGTCCACGTTCAATGACAATGGTTCTTTTTATATCAATATTTTCGTTTATAATTCTGTTTATTGAATAATCATTGGTCCACTGATTCATTAAAGTAGCAAAATAAGTCAATTGTCCTTTGGACTTTACATATTTAGTTTCTGTTTCACCCCATCTATAAAGATCATAAAACAACTCCAATACCGACAAAATATTTGCATAGTCGAGCGATGGGAGTTTTTTGTTTACAGGAGATACGCTAACGTAATCAAATACTTTTCGTTGTATTTTAAAATTAAGAGATTTATAGGAATTGATAATATCTATAGGAATATCTAAAATATCATTTGCTTTTAGTTTAGCAAGAGATAACAATTCTTCTCGATGTATATCATAAAATTTCCGCAGGACAAAGCTATCTTTTAGATTATTTTTAAATCTAATAGTGTCTACAGCCATAATATTAGCGAGATACTCTATCGCCTGGTTCCTTTTATAAATATCAGTCTCCGTATCAGAAAGATAGCGCTCTATTTCTCTTAACCCAGATTTACTTTCTATCCGGGCATCTATAGTTGTAGTTAAATGCGCTGTTTTCTCTAAAAAAATATCAGTATTATCCCATCGATTTGATTCATCCTGTAAACAAAAAATATTCCCAGATAACTCCTTGCAATATCTACCTGCCCGGCCAGCCAGATTCCAAAAGGCAAGTGTCTTATTAGGATTCTTTTTCGCATCAGCGATTAATCTAATTTTATCATCACAATTGATAAATATATTCCGAGTTGGCATATTAACGCCTTCAACCAAAGTAGGTGTACAAAAGATAAAATCAATATCTCCTTTTCGGAATAATTCTTCAACTATATTTCTTATTGCTTGTGGTAATTGTCCATGATGATAAGCAATTCGCTTCATTAGAAACATAGCTAAATAATACTCAGGATGAATATAATTACTTATCTTTTTTATGGAATCAATCAACAAAGGAGATAAAACAATATTTTCCGAGAGCCTTATTTGATAAAATTCAAGTGCAGAATCAACAGCTTTAGCCCGACTAGAGCAATATATCATATTTGATCCATGTCGGCTCCCTATATTATAAATGAAATCACTTTTTTTATTGAGTGTATATAAAGAACCACTTTCAATATCGATGCATTCTGAATTAGAAAAATATTTAATTTCTTTTTTATGAAAATCAATAAGATAAAGATTTTGTGACACTGGTGATTCAATAATCCTACTTGCATAAATTTTTTCACGCCCAAAAAGATTTAAAAAAACCTCAGGATTTTCAATATTTGGGGAAGAAAAAACAATTTTCATATTTGGATTGTTGAATAATGCACTATCGATAGCATTATACTCTGTAAGGCTCCGCACATCCGAGTCATCATTATTTGATAATTTATGTGCTTCATCTACAAACAAATAATCTATACTAACAACCTTGCCTTGCGAGAACAAATTAAGCAATCGTTCCGGCGTCAATATAAAAATATGCTTAATGATTACGGCATCTGATTTACTTGCTAATGATCCGTGAGTCACTATTTTATAATTGAAATTTTCAATAAGTTCATGTAATTCATTTTTAATCTCCAAAGAAAACTGGCTTATCAATGCTCTTGTTGGGACTAAGATGACAATGTTTGATGTAGAATTTTGAATAATCTCTTCAATATAGCGTTTTAGAATAAATGATTTCCCCAATGACGTTGGACCTGAAAAACTATAGTAAGGTGATTTCAGCATATCCGTATAAATATCAAACTGTGCATCGGTGAATATATATGTATTACTAAATGTTTGGGCAGATTTCTTCGCTTCATTCTCAAGTCGCTGCGAAAATGGAAGAGCATGATCATTAAAATCTAATGCGTATAAACCAAGTTTAGAGTAGACTAAAGAAGAGATAAGTGAGAATTTCCCCCATTTATCAGAAAATGGTTCAAGCAAACTAATCCAGTGATATGCACACATCCTAGCATTTTGATTAGATGAGTTCGCCAACAAATCAATAAATCTAAATATGTCTCTCAATTCTGTATTGGAAATATTGAAATGGTTCTCAGATTCTATAGTCAACGCAGAATATGCTTTTATTATTTTTTTATAAAGCTTTTTAAAATATGCGCTGTTAAATATTTTTTCTATAATGAAAGAATCAATCTTCTTCATTTTTCAGACTCTCAATGAACTCGTCATTAAATTTATTCACATCATCGAACGGAACAAAAAAACAATCAATAGTTGCATTAACTATTGATAACTTATTGATTTCCTCTTTCCGATATTCTAGTGCCTGCTGAACATTGAGAATAATTTTTTGTTCAAGCAAAGACGGAAACCTAGATGCATTCTCATATATGAGTGACTCTTCAATCTTATGGTTATAGCCAATAAATATAGCCAATCTGTCTTCATAACCCTGCGAGTACGAAGACTCTCCCGGGATAAGAAGACTGGCTAGGATTTGGCACTCATCTTCAGTAAAGTTTGTTTCTAAAAATGTATTACCAAGCAAACCATCCAACGATCTTAACTCAGGAAATGCTTTAAGAATAACATCTATCGCATATGAAACGCCATCCGATAACGAATTAGATATAAATGCAGCCGAATGGATTAACTCAACATTCCTATTCTTATTGAATTTAACATGGGCGCCATGAAAACCTGCATTATTTATTTCATCAAATGAATAAAGTTTAGGCGCATGCAGGTACGATTCAAGAAATCCTTGTAATAACATTTCGGATATCTTAGTCTTCCTTTCTATTTTCAAAAAATTACGTATCGCGGATAGCGTAGCTTTTCCAAATGCATTTCTCTCGCGACACCTCATTAATTGCTTACGGGAAAGAGAAAATGATGGAATACAATCAATTAACCGCTCACCAATCTTAACATAGTTATATTTTTTACCATCTAAACAGAGCCTATAAAGGTTAACAATCCGATTTTTGTCTAAATTTAAATCACATTCCATTCGAACAAAGCACTCCATAAAATCAGACTGAATTAGTGCTTTAAAATTATTAGACAGATCCTCTTCCATTTCTAAAGGGACGTATCCAGAAGATGTAAGAAGTTCATTTATAGAAAAATCGACTATATCACCATAACAAATACCATAATCACCAGTATCGGTATAAAGCCCTAGTAATCCCACACAACTAGATGAATTTAAAATGATCCCTGCACCAGAGTTTCCTGAAAGACCATTTTTAGGATCTTCTAATGCAGTCAATGTATCATTAATAATTTGAAGGCAAATTTTTTCATTTCTAAATAAACTAAAATTATTATAGTGCAAAGGTTGAACAGATTGATGTTCATTAATTGCAGGATAACCGCAAGAAACAAATTTATGTGATGAATTATAATTAGCAGTATTAATGATTTTTGTACTTGGTAATTCTTTTGTTTTTAAATCAATATGGGATTTTTTATTTAAGACCAAAATAGCAACATCTTTCTTTGGAGAAAGTAAAACATCCTTTACTTTGCATAGGGGAAAAGTATCAGTATCAGGTTTGCAAATGCTTACTTTAGTTTTTGCCACACCACTAAAAACACAGGTATCACATTTCTTATGTTTAAATTTACAATCGTTAGGACTGGATTTACATATTGAATGCTTTGCTGTTAATACATAAGAATAATCATCACCATGGCAAATAAAACCACTACTATTTTTATTGTTATAGCTTATTTTTACTCCCAGCTTATCTGCTATATCAATACTCATAAGAGAGATGAACTCCATCATTTTTGTTGCATGGAAACCTCACCATAACATCTGGCTCCGATAAAAATATATTTCTTAACTCTTCCTTGTCGTAAGTAAAATGAAATATAGTGTTTTCTATACCATTACTAAATAACACACGACTTAACGCTTCTTTATTCGGATGAAAATGCCGTTTATTTGCGTCAGCTGAAACTACAAAGTCACGACAACTGATCAAAGAGAGCAAATCGTTATTGATATTTTTCGCACTCCCATGATGGGACATTTTGACTATATCAAATGTTGTTTTCTCTACGCCGTATAAATCTTTTATACTTGCTGCGACAATAGTAGGATGAGCATCGGAAAGAAGCAGGAATCGTCTTTCTTTCCATTCAATACTTAATGCTATACTAGCTCCATTGACAACACTATCGTCCTCTGTAAAATTATCAATTTTCTCATAAAACTCTCGCAATGAAGTCTTATAATCATATCTATATTCTCCACTGGATTTAACTGGGCCTAACTTTTGTTTAGGCCAATATTTATTAAGAGCAGATAATTTATCTTTAGTAGGTGATAATATATTAATAGTCAAATTAGCTATTTTTTCTGACATCCCTGACAATATAATCCTTTTATTCCACTTATTACCTTTATCTAAAAGAGTGTATAAATTATTATCCTGCGCCCTTGATGACTTATTACTACCGATGATTTTCCCTTCAAGGTTATATTTTTGTGTATTTTTACATTTAGTATTAAAAAAAGAATTTATTGTTTTTTCAGAATTAAACCATAACTCTTTTACAAGTGGCTCTAAATCGCTGTCTCCCATAATTTTAAGAATACCTGAAATGTGATCATCATCACTATGCGTTACAATTACAAGATCAAAGATTCCTTTATTACCATTATCAATTATCGAAATTAACATTCTTTTCTGTATGTTAAATTCTAATTGATTTCTATTCCCACCATCAATGAGAATATTGTGATATCCACCATCGTCTCCCTGGAATTGAATTACTAAACAATCCCCTTGGCCAGCAGGTAGCGCATAGAAATGACATTCAAGCATATTCGGAATACCTTAAAGATATACTTTAAAAAGTTATCACCCAATCGTGCATTAATCTAATACGCAATCTTTTGATATCTAAGTTAAATTATCCATTGTATCCAACTTATCACATTATACCCCATTTAAAAACCTATATATAAAAACACTGGTTTTATATACAGCATTTCATGCAGACCATATCCCTATGGCCTTAGATTAAAAATATGGTGAATCCAGCCAATTTCTAGATATCAATGTGGATACGACTGAATTATGGTATTAATTACTGCAATTTAAATCACTGGCTTCGCCTAACACCCACTTTTCGTAGTTGGTTGGAGAAAACGGTATAAGCCTCACCAGCGTCCCAGCGATCCATCTATCAACCATATCCGCCCACTGCAGCAACATGTAAGCACGCTGCTGCGCGTATTTCGCATTGTTGTAAATTGCCCTCACCCCATTTTGCTCATGCGCGAGGCATTTCTCTATCCAGTCTGATGGATACCCAGCCTCATGTAATAAAGCGCTGGCAGTTCGTCGCATGTCATGGACGGTAAAATGCTCCAGCGACTTCCCCTGCGACTGTGCAACTTTTACTGTCGTGGTGATAACACCGTTGAGAGCTGCATTAGACAGCGGTTTGTTGATACTGTAGCGCCCGGCAAGTAAGTAAGGACTTCCTCCAGCACACATTTTCAGCGCCACCAGCAGATCGCAAGCCTGACGGGAAAGATAGACGACATGAGGCCGACCCCTTTTCATACTGCCTTTGGGTACCCGTATCTCCTTCTGCGATTGATGACGTTATTGTTTTTCACATGTATTAGATGAGCATGGTCTACAGTCTGGAAAATTCAAGAGAGTGAATTATCCGACAGAAACGCTCACTTCAGGAAACGAACAACAAGCTATAACGTCCACCAAAGCCTCAACCAACACGCAAAACCCAGCCTTAAACAATCAACTTGCAAATCAAGATATTACAAAAACCCCTTCCATATCAACACCATCGCCACCCTTTTTGCGCCTTCCCTTCCCCGCAAAAAATCAAAATCCCTAACAAACTCAACCACCTCCCCCACCAATTACAAGGACGCCAGCCAAATTCTCCATCGGTGATTACCAGAGTCATCCGATGAAGTCCTGAAAGCCCGCACGGCGCAAGCCCTGCAGGCTTTTTTGTGCCTGCAATTTGTCCCGCGAAGTCTGATGCCTGCTCAATAAACTCGCAGACGCCCCTGAGGCCGCGCAACCGACTCGCTCAGGCTGGATCCGCTGTGTTTAATCAGGGCGGGAATTTCCTGGCACTGCGCCGGATACTGCATCCCTTGCGGGGTAAGGCTCACCCGCTTTGTGCTCCGGTTCAGCAGCAACACAATCTGTTTATGGGCGATATCGTCGCCGCCTGGAGCGATGACCGGGTATTCCGCAACGGACACTGGATCTTTGATGATGCGCCGGACGAGCTACGGACCGTTCACTATGTCGCAGGCGGGCAATTCTATGCCATCGGCAAAGGCAGCAAATTCGAACATGGGCCGGGTCAGGACTGACCCTCCCCGGTCATGCGGATCGCTGACGAGATGTCTGCGCAACAGAGCGGCTGGTACTCCGGCGCCAGACGCCGGGCGCCTGGCCGTACTGGCGCTTGAAGCTGCGGTTGAAGGACTGCTGGGAGTCAAAGCCGAGGGCAATCGCCACGTTCAGGATCGGCTCGTTGCTGTGGGCCAAGCGTTCGATCGACTTTTGCAGCTTTTTCGCCCGAATATATTCTCCGAGGGGCTGCCCGGTATGTTCTTTGAAGATCCGCTGCAGGTGCCACTTCGAATAGCCGGCTCGTCGGGCAACGGTGTCAATATCCAGACGGCTATCAAGATGGTTGTCGATCCAGTCGATCAGATCCTGAATGATGGCGCCAGTGTTCATCATGTTACCCCCTCGCGGCCGGTTAAAAGCATCTTTGTCAGTTGCATTTAAAGGTGGCCTGTTTTTACACAAAATGCAAGTTTTATTGTTACATTTAAATCCACGCCGGGATCGCGGTTTTTTATCCCCCCTGGACCGCACATAAAGTGCAACAATTATTCTTGCACTTAGTTAAGCGCCTTCCTACAATCGCCGCGATAGTGTATTCGAAATTGTTACAGTTTTGTGGCGATGATCGACACAAATGGCCTTAAGCCAGCCCGGACAAAGGAAGTGGCGCGGCTTCTCACGCTGCGTCTTGCCCGGCGGCTACATTTACCGGAATAAAAATAATGAGCCTGCAAAAAACCTGGGGAAACATTCACCTGACCGCGCTCGGCGCGATGATGCTCTCCTTTCTGCTCGTCGGCTGCGACGACAGCGTCGCGCAGAATGCTGCGCCTCCCGCCCCGACGGTCAGCGCCGCTAAGGTGCTGGTGAAGTCGATCAGTCAGTGGGATAGTTTTAACGGTCGCATTGAAGCGGTGGAGAGCGTTCAGCTTCGCCCTCGCGTCTCGGGATACATTGATAAAGTGAATTACACCGACGGCCAGGAGGTGAAAAAGGGCCAGGTGCTGTTCACTATAGATGACAGAACCTATCGCGCCGCGCTGGAGCAGGCGCAGGCGGCGTTGGCAAGAGCCAAAACGCAGGCCAGCCTGGCGCAAAGCGAGGCGAACCGCACCGATAAATTAGTCCATACCAACCTCGTCTCCCGTGAAGAGTGGGAGCAGCGCCGGTCAGCCGCGGTTCAGGCGCAGGCCGACATTCGCGCCGCGCAGGCGGCGGTGGATGCCGCGCAGCTTAACCTCGACTTCACCAAAGTGACCGCCCCTATTGACGGCCGCGCCAGCCGGGCGCTGATCACCAGCGGTAACCTGGTCACCGCGGGCGACACCGCCAGCGTGCTCACCACCCTGGTCTCGCAGAAGACGGTGTACGTCTACTTTGACGTCGACGAGTCAACCTACCTCCACTATCAAAACCTCGCCCGCCGCGGGCAAGGCGCGTCCAGCGATAATCAGGCGCTCCCGGTGGAGATTGGCCTGGTTGGCGAGGAAGGTTACCCCCACCAGGGCAAAGTGGATTTTCTCGATAATCAGTTAACGCCGAGTACCGGCACCATCCGCATGCGTGCGCTGCTGGATAACTCGCAGCGTCTGTTCACGCCGGGGCTGTTTGCCCGCGTGCGTCTGCCGGGCAGCGCAGAGTTCAAAGCCACGCTGATCGACGACAAAGCGGTACTGACCGATCAGGATCGTAAATACGTCTATATCGTTGATAAAGATGGTAAAGCACAGCGCCGCGACATTACCCCAGGGCGGCTGGCAGACGGTTTACGCATCGTTCAGAAGGGGTTGAATCCTGGGGATAGCGTCATCGTCGACGGCTTACAAAAAGTGTTTATGCCGGGTATGCCGGTTAACGCCAAAACCGTTGCCATGACCTCCAGCGCCACCCTTAACTGATCCCTAATCAGAGAATCCAAGACATGGACTTTTCCCGCTTTTTTATCGACAGGCCGATTTTCGCCGCGGTGCTGTCGATTTTAATTTTTATCACCGGGTTAATCGCTATCCCGCTGCTGCCGGTAAGCGAATATCCGGACGTCGTCCCGCCGAGCGTCCAGGTGCGCGCGGAGTATCCCGGCGCCAACCCGAAAGTGATTGCCGAGACCGTGGCGACGCCGCTGGAGGAAGCGATCAACGGCGTTGAAAACATGATGTACATGAAATCGGTCGCCGGCTCCGACGGCGTGCTGGTCACCACCGTCACCTTCCGCCCGGGTACCGACCCGGATCAGGCGCAGGTTCAGGTGCAGAACCGCGTCGCGCAGGCCGAAGCGCGTCTGCCGGAGGATGTACGCCGTCTGGGGATCACCACCCAGAAGCAGTCTCCGACGCTGACCCTGGTGGTGCATCTGTTTTCGCCAAACGGTAAGTACGACTCGCTGTATATGCGCAACTACGCCACGCTGAAAGTGAAGGATGAGCTGGCGCGCCTGCCCGGCGTCGGCCAGATCCAGATTTTTGGCTCCGGTGAATATGCGATGCGCGTCTGGCTGGATCCCAATAAGGTCGCGGCCCGCGGTCTGACGGCTTCGGATGTGGTGACGGCGATGCAGGAGCAAAACGTCCAGGTGTCTGCCGGACAGCTTGGCGCCGAGCCGCTGCCGCAGGAGAGCGATTTCCTGATCTCCATTAACGCCCAGGGCCGTCTGCATACCGAAGAAGAGTTTGGCAATATCATTCTGAAAACGGCGCAGGACGGCTCGCTGGTCCGCCTGCGCGACGTGGCGCGCATCGAGATGGGTTCCGGTAGCTATGCGCTGCGCTCCCAGCTCAACAATAAGGATGCGGTCGGGATCGGTATCTTCCAGTCACCCGGCGCTAACGCCATCGATCTGTCGAACGCGGTACGCGCCAAAATGGCCGAGCTGGCCACCCGCTTCCCGGAAGATATGCAATGGGCGGCGCCGTACGACCCGACGGTTTTCGTCCGCGACTCCATCCGCGCGGTGGTGCAGACGCTGCTGGAGGCGGTAGTGCTGGTGGTGCTGGTAGTGATCCTGTTCCTGCAGACCTGGCGCGCGTCGATTATCCCGCTGATCGCCGTGCCGGTATCGGTGGTGGGTACCTTCAGCATTCTCTATCTGCTGGGCTTCTCGCTGAATACCCTGAGCCTGTTCGGGCTGGTACTGGCTATCGGTATCGTGGTGGACGACGCCATCGTGGTGGTGGAGAACGTCGAGCGTAATATCGAAGAGGGGCTTGCGCCGCTTGCCGCGGCGCATCAGGCGATGCGTGAGGTCTCCGGGCCGATTATCGCCATTGCGCTGGTGCTGTGTGCGGTGTTCGTGCCGATGGCGTTTCTCTCCGGGGTCACCGGCCAGTTCTACAAACAGTTCGCGGTGACCATCGCCATCTCGACGGTGATCTCGGCCATCAACTCGCTGACGCTCTCCCCGGCGCTGGCGGCCCTGCTGTTAAAGCCGCACGGCGCGAAGAAAGACCTCCCTACCCGGCTGATCGATCGCCTGTTTGGCTGGATTTTCCGTCCGTTTAACCGCTTTTTCCTGCGCAGCTCGAACGGCTATCAGGGACTGGTAGGCAAAACGCTTGGACGCCGTGGCGCAGTGTTTGCGGTGTACCTGCTGCTGCTCTGCGCCGCTGGGGTGATGTTTAAAGTCGTCCCCGGCGGGTTTATTCCCACCCAGGATAAGTTGTATCTCATTGGCGGCGTGAAGATGCCGGAAGGGTCGTCGCTGGCGCGCACCGACGCGGTGATCCGCAAAATGAGCGAGATCGGGATGAATACCGAAGGGGTCGACTATGCGGTCGCTTTCCCGGGGCTTAACGCGCTGCAGTTCACCAACACGCCGAATACCGGGACGGTCTTTTTTGGCCTGAAACCGTTCGACCAGCGCAAACACACGGCGGCGGAAATTAACGCGGAGATCAACGCCAAAATCGCGCAAATCCAGCAGGGCTTTGGCTTCTCCATCCTGCCGCCGCCGATTTTAGGACTGGGTCAGGGTTCCGGCTACTCCCTGTACATCCAGGATCGCGGAGGGCTGGGCTATGGCGCGCTGCAAAGCGCGGTGAATGCGATGTCCGGGGCGATTATGCAAACGCCGGGGATGCACTTCCCGATCTCGACTTACCAGGCTAACGTGCCGCAGCTGGACGTGCAGGTCGATCGCGATAAGGCGAAAGCGCAGGGGGTATCGCTAACCGAGCTATTCGGTACGCTGCAGACCTATCTCGGCTCGTCTTATGTCAATGACTTTAACCAGTTCGGGCGTACCTGGCGCGTGATGGCCCAGGCCGATGGGCCATACCGCGAGAGCGTGGAAGATATCGCCAATCTGCGCACCCGCAATAATCAGGGCGAAATGGTGCCGATCGGCAGTATGGTGAATATCAGTACCACCTACGGGCCGGATCCGGTGATCCGCTACAACGGTTATCCGGCGGCGGACCTGATTGGCGATGCCGATCCGCGGGTCCTCTCTTCTTCGCAGGCGATGACGCATCTGGAGGAGCTGTCGAAGCAGATCCTGCCGAATGGGATGAATATTGAGTGGACGGATCTCAGCTTCCAGCAGGCCACCCAGGGCAACACGGCGCTGATCGTCTTCCCGGTGGCGGTGCTGCTGGCGTTCCTCGTGCTGGCCGCGCTGTATGAAAGCTGGACCCTGCCGCTGGCGGTGATCCTTATCGTACCGATGACGATGCTCTCCGCGCTGTTTGGCGTCTGGCTGACCGGGGGCGATAACAACGTCTTCGTGCAGGTGGGTCTGGTGGTCCTGATGGGCCTGGCCTGTAAAAACGCCATTCTGATCGTCGAGTTTGCCCGCGAGCTGGAGATCCAGGGGAAAGGCATCATGGAAGCCGCCCTGGAGGCGTGCCGCCTGCGTCTGCGCCCGATCGTGATGACCTCCATCGCCTTTATCGCCGGGACCATTCCGCTGATCCTCGGCCACGGCGCGGGGGCGGAAGTCCGCGGCGTCACCGGGATCACGGTGTTCTCCGGGATGCTGGGCGTGACGCTCTTCGGTCTGTTCCTGACGCCGGTGTTTTACGTGACGCTGCGGAAACTGGTGACCCGCAGGAAGCCGGTCCAGGAGGATCTGCCCGCCTAGCCTGCAGCAGATAACAAAAAACCGCCTTCACAATTTGAAGGCGGTTTTTTTTCGTCACCAGAAAATGATTAATGCGCTTTTTTAAAGCGGGCGATCATTTCCGGCACCGGGTCGCAGCCGCTGGTATCGGCGTTTTTGACCGCCTCCAGCGCGCTGGCCACGGTATGGCGAGCGAGGACGTTTAACGAAGCCTGCTCTGCTTCGTCGGCAACCGATTTGAAGTACCAGCAGGCGTTGGCGCTGACCACGCAGCGGGCCGGGACGTCAGGACGCGACGCCCACAGTTTTTTATCTTCGATAACCGAAAGATAGATATCACGCAGGGTGATCTTGTCCGCCGGACGGCCAAGATGAATTGAGCCGTTGCGGCCAAGCGTGGAGACGATAATGCCGTCACGAGTTAGCGGAACCATTAGTTTACGGATAAAGCTCGGGTTCGCTTCCAGGCCGTAGGCCAGAATCGCACTCGTCGAACGTTCACCCATCTGCTCCGCCATTGCTACGCTGAGAACCATCTGCAAAGCTGTCGGGAAGCGGTAATCTAACATGGCAGTGTCCTGGGTTGCGGTGAATCTTGTTCTTTTTGGCACCGCAGAGGTGAATAATCAATGAACAACAATATAACAAATACGGGAATTTTTTTGAAGCAATCTGCGGTTAGCCTGCGAAGTAAATTTTCTGATTTCACGGGCAAAGGCGGGGCAAACACAGATTCCCTTTCGTACCGTTTTATTTAACGCAAACGCCATCCTTTGTTCCGCTAGCCGCGCCCTGTCGCCCCGCGACCTGTCCACACCAGCGGCGCCTAACCCTGTGGATAACCTGGAGGCAGTTGCCTGGCAGCCGCAGCCCGGGCGGGCTGCCGGCCGCCGTTCGTTTTTTGAACAGGGAAAACTCCCCCGCCGGGCAGCGCGCTAAGCGCGAAAATCACCACCCCGGCGCAGGGAAGCGCCCGCCCCGCTTAATAATTCCACTTCGGCCGCGCTACCGTATTTTTCTTCAGCAGATCGCGAAACGCTTTCAGATAGGGTTCATTGCTGCGCCCGCGCTTACAGATGGCCGAGAACGGCGACTGAAAGCCAAACTCGTTGGGCAGCAGCACCCGCAGGCGGTTCTCTTTGATCCACGGCCAGGCGTAATGCTCCGGCAGATAGCCAATATATTTCCCCGAGAGGATCAGCAGCAGCTGGGCGTCGACGGTCTCGACGGTGGCGCTCCCTTTGCTGAAGCCCCGACGGCGGAGATCGCTGGTGTTCCAGTAGCTGCGGGTCACCAGCGGGCACTGGCTGATCTGCTCTTTATCGAGCTGGCGGCTGAAGAACATCGGGTGCAGATCGCTGCAGTAGAGCCAGTGCTGTTCACGGTACAGCGGCTCGCTGATGATGTTATGCACCTGCGAGTTGTAGCTGCCGATGGCCAGGTCGATATGGTTGTTCAGCACGCCGTTCAGTTGCTCCGCCGGGGTGCGGATAATCAGTTTGATATGCACATGGGGAAATTTGTCGCTGAAGCTGCGCAGAACCACCGGCAGCGAGAGCGCCGTTTCGGTCTCGATGGAGTCGAGCGTCGAGATGCACAGGGTGCCGCTGTGCTCCCCTTTGAGCAGCGCCGACTGCCGCTCCAGCTCATTGAGTTCGCTCAGCACGCGGATCGCCTGCTGTAAAAACTGCTGACCTTTCTCGGTCAGAGAAAAGCCGCCGCGCCCCCGCTGGCAGAGGGTGAAGCCGAGCTGTCCCTCCAGCTGCGACATCGCATTGCTGATGGCGGAGACCGAAATACCCAGCTCCTGCTGGGCCCGGCTGTAGCTCTCCAGGCGGGCCACCGCCTCGAAAACCTGCAGCTGGCGAATATTGAGGCTGGCGTCGTGATGCATCGTATTTAGTTCACCAATAAATGAACTGAGTATTTACGCCAGACGATGTAAAGTCCAGCGCGGGTTGCGCACTATCTCTCCTGTTACGTTTCATCCGTCAGATTCAGGAGCAGACATGGATAACCTCTTTCACCAACCGCAGGGTGGCAATGAGATGCCACGCTTCGCCGGCCGCGCCACAATGATGCGCCTGCCGTTTATCGAAGATTTACAGGGACTTGACGCGGCATTTGTCGGCATTCCGCTGGATATCGGCACCTCGCAGCGCTCGGGCACGCGCTACGGACCACGCTATATTCGCGCCGAATCGGTGATGATCCGTCCGTACAATATGGCGACCGGCGCCGCGCCGTTCGACTCGCTGTCGGTGGCCGACATCGGCGATGTGCCGATCAATACCTACAGCCTGCTCAAATCGGTGCAAATTATCGAAGATTACTACACTGGTTTGAATAGTTATCCGCTGATCCCGCTGACCCTCGGCGGGGACCACACCATTACCCTGCCGATCCTGCGGGCGCTGACCAAAAAACATGGTCCGGTGGGGCTCATCCACGTCGACGCCCATACCGATACCAATGATGAGATGTTCGGAGAGAAAATCGCCCACGGCACCACCTTCCGCCGCGCCGTTGAGGAGGGACTGCTCGACCTCAAACGGGTGGTGCAGATTGGCCAGCGCGCCCAGGGCTATGCCGCCGGCGACTTCCAGTGGGGCGTTGACCAGGGCTTTCGCCTGGTGCAGGCGGAGCAGTGCTGGCATACCTCGCTGGCGCCGCTGATGGCCGAAGTCCGCCAGCAGATGGGCGACGGGCCGGTGTATCTCAGCTTTGATATCGACAGCCTCGATCCCATCTGGGCTCCGGGAACCGGGACGCCGGAAGTTGGCGGTCTGACCTCCATTCAGGCGCTGGAGATCGTCCGCGGCTGCCGCGGCCTGAACCTGATTGGCGCCGATCTGGTCGAGGTCTCGCCCCCCTACGACGTGAGCGGTAATACCTCCCAGCTGGCGGCCAACCTGCTGTACGAGATGCTCTGCGTCCTGCCCGGCGTGAAGTACGCCTGAGGAAGCCGCCATGGAGCTGAAATGCTTTCGCACCCTCTGGGGAGTGACGACCCCCTGGCCGCAAACGCTGGATGAACTGCAGCGCGTCGGCTGCTGCGGCATCGAAGCCCGCGTGCCGTTAACGGTGGCCGAGCGGCGGCAGCTCGCCGACCGCCTGCAGGCGTCGGGGCTGGAGTATATCGCCATTCTTTTCAGCGGCGGCGGGGTGCTCCCCGCCCAGCATGAAACGCCCGAGCAGCATCTGGCGCGCCTGCAGACCCGCTTCGCCGAGGCCAGCAGCCTCAACCCGCGCTTTGTCAATTTGCTGGCGGGCAACGATCGCTGGCCGCTGGCGCAGCAGGTCGATTTTCTCGGCAAGGCGCACGAGCTGGCCGCCGGGTTTGGTTTGACCTGCAGCTTTGAAACCCATCGCGCCACCTCGCTGTACAGCCCGTGGCTCACCCTGGAGATCATTCAGCAGCTCCCCCAGCTGCGCTTTACCGCCGACATCAGCCACTGGGTGGTGGTCAGCGAGCGCCTGCTGGATGACCCCAGCGATGACTTCAGCGCCTTTATCGACCGCGTGCATCACGTGCAGGCTCGGGTGGGCTACGACCAGGGGCCGCAGGTGCCGCACCCGGCGGCGCCTGAGTATCAGCCGGCGCTGGCTTTTGCCGAGCGCTTCTGGCAGCAAATCTGGCGTTCGCAGCGCCAGCGCGGCTACCCGCAGACCACGCTGACCCCGGAGTTTGGCGCCGACGGCTATCTGCACCATCTGCCGTTCACCAACGTTCCGGTGGCCGATCTCTGGTCGCTCAACGCCTGGATGGCCACGCGCCAGCAGGCCCACTTTCAGCAGTTTTTATCGCTCACTGAACAGGAACCGCAGCCATGACCGCCGTGAAGCACGCTTTTACTGAACTCCCGACCATCGATATCCGCGATCTGGCCGGCGATGACCTCGCCAGGCGTCAGGCGGTGGCCGACGCCATCGGCCGCGCGGCGCGCGAGGTGGGCTTTTTCTACATCACCGGCCACGGTATCGACCCGGCGCTGATCGCCGGCGTCCGCGAGGCGGCGAAGCAGATCTTCGCCCTGCCGATGGAGGAGAAGATGAACTATTACATCGGCCACTCCAAAAGCCATAAGGGCTACGTTCCGGAAGGAGAAGAGATCTACGGCTCCGGCAAGCCGGACCATAAAGAGGCTTTCGATATCGGCTTCCAGGCAGCGGATGACCATCCGCTGGTGCTCGCCGGTACGCCGCTGATCGGCGCCAACGAGTGGCCCGATCTGCCGGATTTCCGCGCGCGGGTGCTGGCCTACTACGACGCGGTTTTCGCCCTCGGCCACCGTCTGTTCGACGCTTTCGCCCTCGCGCTCGGCCTGCCGGAAGGGTATTTCAAACCGATGGTGACCTGCCCGCCGGCTAAGCTGCGGCTGATCCATTACCCGTTCGACGCCAGCGTCGAAGATGTTCCCGGAATTGGTGCACACACCGACTATGAGTGCTTCACCCTGCTGCTCGCCGACCAGCCCGGCCTTGAAGTTCTCAATGAAGAAAGCGTGTGGATCGATGCACCTCCCGTCAAGAACGCCGCCGGAGAAGAGGCGTTCGTGATCAATATCGGCGACATGCTGGAAGTGCTCAGCGCTGGCACATTTGTTGCTACAGCCCACCGGGTGCGCAAAGTGCCGCAGGAGCGGTACTCCTTCCCGCTGTTTTTCGCCTGCGATTACCACACGCTGATCCGTCCGCTGCCGACTTTTCTCGCCGCCGGCGAAGCCGGTGAATATCAGGAGCTCAGCATCGGGGAGCATATGTGGAGCCAGGCCCTGCAAACCTATCGCTACCTGCGCGAAAAGGTCAATCGCGGTGAACTTCAGCTACCGGAGCGCGCGCGCGGCACCAATACGTTTGGCCATTTGAAAAAACAGGCTCAGCAAAAAAACCCCTAACCACCCGTGAGGATCCATGATGACTAGCACCCTGAAAAAAATCTCGCGCCATGTCGCGCTTACCCTCGCCGTCAGCGCCTGTTTTTCCCCTGTCACCCAGGCGGCGGAACTGCTGACCGAGGGCGTCTTTAAGGTGGGGATGGAGGTCACCTACCCGCCGTTTGAGTCCTATGACAGCAATAACAATATCGTCGGTCTCGACCCGGAGTTTGCCGCGCTGATCGCCCAACATCTGCAGGCCAAACCGCAGCTGATCGACACCAAGTTCACCAGCCTGATCCTCGGCATCGGCAAGAAATATGACGCGGTGATCTCCGGGATGTACGTGACGCCGGAGCGCCAGAAACAGGCCGACGCCATCCCTTACGCCCTCTCCGGCGCGTCGATCATCGCCCTGAAGGGCGGCGCGGTGCAGCCGAAAACCGAAGATGAGCTGTGCGGTGTGAAGGTCGGTCTGCAGGCGGGCACCACCTGGGTGACCAGCCTGAAAAAACACTCCGATGAGTGGTGCCTGAAAAACGGCAAACCGGCCATCACCATTCAGGAGTTCCCGACGGCGCCGGAAGCCTCGCAGGCGCTGCTGTCGAAGAACATCGGCGCTCAGCTTGAGATTGCCCCGGCAGCGCAGATCATCGTCGACAAGAGCCGCGGCCGCCTGGCGATAAGCTCTACGCGCCTGGTCTACCCGCTGCCGCTGGGGATCTACGTCGCCAAAGGCAACACCGAGCTGGCGGAGGCGATCAAGGCCACCCTGGCCACGCTGAAAGCCAACGGCCAATATGCCGCGCTGATCAAAAAATACAACTTAGAAAGCATCGATTAAGACAATAAGCACTGCGCAACAGGAGTCAGTATGGCGTTCGATTGGGGATACTTTTTTTCATTGTTTAGCATTGGGGCATTCTGGCAGGCGTGCGTGACTGTCATCGTAATCAGCACCTTGTCCTGGGGGATCGGCCTGGTGGTCGGTTTTCTGTTAGCCTGCGCGAAGCTCTCGGCGCCGCGCTGGGTCAAGATCCCCGTCGAACTCTATATCTGGTTTTTTCGCAGCGTGCCGCTGATGGTGCTGCTGGTGTTTGTCTACAACCTGCCGCAGCTGTTTCCGGTGACCCAGCCGCTGCTCGGGGTGCCGTTTATCGCCGGGCTGGTGTCGATGACCGTCACCGAGGCGGCCTATATGGCGGAGATCCACCGCGGCGGGCTGCTGTCGGTGGCCAAGGGGCAGAGCGAGGCAGGCCATGCGCTGAGCTTCAGCTTTATCGGCATCCAGCGGCTGATCGTGATCCCTCAGGCGTTTCGCATCTCGCTACCGACGCTGATCAATGAATACATCACCATCATTAAGCTGAGCTCGATTCTGTCGGTGGTCTCCTTACCCGAGCTGCTGCTCACCGGCCAGCGCTTGTATGCGCAGAATTTCCTTGTGATGGAGACCCTGCTGGCGGTAGCGGTGTACTACGTGATGGTGGTTACCGTCTTCACCTGGCTGTACCGGGCGCTGGAAAATCGTCTCGATATTCAGCGTAAGCGTCCGCAAACCCTCAGCGAGGCGGAATGCCAGGCGCTGCGCCAGAGCCTGCCGGCGCTGAGCGAAGAGAGCAACACCCCGGCCGTCAACGGCGCGCCGCCGGCGCTCGATCTGCGGGGCATTCGCAAATCCTGGGGGCAGCATGAGGTGCTGAAAGGCATCGATCTGCAGGTGGAGAACGGGGAGGTGATCAGCATCATCGGCCCGTCCGGCTCCGGCAAAACCACCCTGATCCGCACCATCAACGCCCTCGAAAGCCTTGATGGCGGGGAGATCATTCTCTACGGCGAGGACTATCTTAAGGGCGGAGCCATCGTCGACAAACGCCAGATGCGCGCCGGGGTACGGCGCATCGGCATGGTCTTCCAGAGCTTCAACCTGTTCCCCCACCGCACGGTGCTCGACAACGTGATGCTGGCCCCGCGCTATCACCAGCTGCTGGACCAGCCGGTCGCCCGCGAGCAGGCCCTGGCGCTGCTCGACCGCGTCGGCCTGCTGGCCCATGCCCACAAGTACCCCGGACAGCTCTCCGGCGGCCAGCAGCAGCGCGTGGCGATCGCCCGGGCGCTGGCGCTGAAGCCGGACATCATGCTGTTTGACGAACCGACCTCGGCGCTGGATCCGGAGCTGGTAGGCGAAGTGCTGAAGGTCATTCAGTCGCTGGCCCGCGAAGGCATGACCATGCTGATTGTCACTCACGAGATGGACTTCGCCCTGTCGATTTCCGACCGCGTGGTGCTGATGGAGAACGGCGTGGTGCAGGCCGATATCGCCCCGCAGGTGATCCGCAGCCCGCTGGAGGCGCCTTCTCTGCAACGAATCCGTGAATTTATGGGAGTACGCTAAATGGCAACTGAGCAACACCTGCGCCAGCAGCTGGCCGCCGCCTACCGGCTGGCGGCGCTGTTCGGCTGGGAGGATACCCTCTACACCCACTTCTCCGTGCGCCTGCCCGGCGACGGCGAGCCGCGTTTTTTAATTAATCCCTTCGGCATGATGTTTGACGAAGTCACCGCCAGCAACCTGATCGTAGTGGATATGCAGGGCAAGGTCGTAGCGGGCGACGCGCCGGCTAACTCGGCGGGCTTTACCATCCACAGCGCGGTGCATATGGCCCGGGAAGACGCCCACTGCGTGATCCACACCCATACGCTGCCGGGGATGGCGGTGGCCGCCTGCGAGGATGGCCTGCTGCAGCTCAACCAGATCAGCACCGAGTTTTACCAGCGCGTCGGCTACCATCCCTATGAAGGGGTGGCCTTTGACCTCGACGAACGGGCGCGCATCCAGCGCTCGCTGGGGAATAATATCGCTATGATCCTGCAGAGCCACGGCCTGCTGTCGGTGGGCCGCACCGTGGCTGACGCCTTTTATATCATGTACTACCTGAACCGCGCCTGCGAGATCCAGATGGCCGCCGCCCAGCTGGCGGCCCTCAGCCCGATCCACACCATCGCCCCGCACCTTAGCCAGCACGCCTGCGAGCAGCTGATGGGCGTGGAGCATGAACGTCAACAGGTCTGGCAGGCGTGGCTGCGCCGTCTTGACCGTCTCGATACCTCTTACAAAGACTAACGCCTATGTCTGATATCACTATCGTGGTGGATTGTAACGACGCGGATTTCGCCCGCGATATCTGCGCCGCCCTGCAGCAGTTTCCCGACGTCACGGCGCTTCTGCCCCATCACCAGGCGGCGCGCGACGCCCAGTACGCCAGCTGCTGGTTCCCGGACCCGCAGCTGTTGACCCGTTCGCCGGGGCTGAAGCTGATCCAGGCCGCGTCCGCCGGGGTCGATCATCTGCCGCCCGCGCTGTTCGCCAGCGAGATCCCGCTGTGCCGGGTGATCGATGAAGATTTTCGCCACGGCATGTTCGAATATGCCCTGTGGAGCGTCCTGTGGTTTCAGCGCCATTTCGACCGGGCGCTGGCCCACCAGCGGACCCAAACCTGGAAGCTCTATCCCCAGCGCGCCGCCGCCGACTTCCATATCGGCATTATGGGGCTCGGCGAAATTGGCGGCTATATCGCCGACCAGCTGGCCCGCCTCGGCTATCGGGTCTCCGGCTGGTCGCGCAGTGAAAAGCAGCTGGCTGGCGTCACCTGCTATCGCGGCGAGGAGGCGCTCGACCACTTTCTTGGGTCGCTTGACGGGCTGATTAACCTCCTGCCGCTCACCGCGCAGACCCGAGGTATCCTCGCCGCGCCGCTGTTCAACCGGCTACCCGCCGGGGCGGTGTTGATCAACTGCGGCCGCGGGGAGCATATGGTCAATGAGGATGTGCTGGCGGCGCTGGAGAGCGGCCAGCTCGCCGGGGCGGTGCTCGACGTCTTCCCGCAGGAGCCATTGCCGGCGGACGATCCGCTGTGGCGCCATCCGCAGGTGGTCATCACCCCGCATATGGCCTCTGCGGCCCCTGCCGAGGTGATCGCCCGCCAGCTGCTGGAGAACATTCAGCGCCAGCGCCGCGGGCTGCCGCTGAAGAACCTGGTCAATAAGCACGCCGGTTACTGATCCCCGGCTATATCGCCGCTGCTACGCTTAATAGGAGATCCACAACCAGAAGGCAGGAACATGAAGATTGATTTATCGGGGAAAGTCGCGCTGGTCACCGCCTCCACGGCGGGTATTGGCTTCGCCATCGCCAAAGGCCTGGCGGAGAGCGGCGCAGAGATCATCCTTAACGGGCGCAGTGAGCAGAGCGTGAACGCCGCCATCGCTCGTCTGCAAAATGAGGTGTCGGGCGCGAAGGCGCGACCCGCCATCGCCGACCTCAGCGACGCCGACGGCGCAGCCCAGCTGCTGCGGGCGGTGAACGGCGTCGATATTCTGGTCAATAACGCCGGGATCTATGGCCCGCAGGATTTCTACGCCACCGACGACGCGACATGGGACAACTACTGGCAGACCAACGTCATGTCCGGCGTACGCCTGTCACGGGGGCTGCTCCCGGCGATGGTCAGTAAAGGCTGGGGACGGGTGGTGTTTATCTCCTCAGAATCGGCGCGCAATATCCCGGCGGACATGATCCACTATGGCGTCACCAAGACCGCGCAGCTCTCGCTGGCCCGCGGCCTGGCGAAATATGTCGCCGGCAGCGGAGTGACCGTTAACAGCGTTCTGCCAGGGCCAACGATTTCCGACGGCTTTGCCGAAATGCTGAAAGACGAAGTGGCGAAAACCGGTCAGTCGCTGGAGGAACTGGCGAAAGCGTTTGTCATGACCCATCGTCCGAGCTCGGTGATCCAGCGGGCGGCCTCGGTGGCAGAGGTCGCCAATATGGTGGTCTACGTCTGCTCGCCGCAGGCGTCAGCCACCTCCGGCGCCGCGCTGCGCGTCGATGGCGGCGTGGTGGATGATATTCTCTGAATCCCCTTTATGCAGGGGAGCCCCCTCCCCTGCCGCCTTCTTGGGCGCTAAAAAGCGCAAAATGTTAAAAAACAGCCGCAAAGTCGCACAAAGTGAACAGGAACATGTATTCCCAGAACTTATGATATTTGTTTTAAGCATAAGTTGTGGTGTTAATGTCTCTGTTACGAAGCTTGCTTTTCTTTTTCGGCGCGGCGGTCGCGGCCGCCCTCGCGGTACTCTGCCTGTGGGTGGATATTCGGGTGTTTGGCAACGACATCCCGGAGGTGTCGCTCACCGAAGTGGTCCAGGAGAGCGTGCTGGCCGTTATCGTGCTGGTTCATCTGCTGCTGGCGCGGAAATATGCCCACTTGCGCTATAGCAATATCCTCATCGGCGGCTTCTTTCTTGCCATGCTGATCCGCGAACTGGATGGCCTGTTTGATTTACTCTCCCACGGCAGCTGGGTGTGGTTTGCCCTGCTGGCCACCGCGGGGTCGCTGCTGTTGCCGTTGCGCCATCTGCATCAGACCCTGTCGCAGCTGGCGGCGTATACCCGCACGCCCTATTACGGGATGATGATCAGCGGCCTGCTGGCGATTCTGGTCTTCTCGCGGCTGTTTGGCATGCACGGCCTGTGGTACGCCGTGCTGGAAGAGAACTACGCCCGGGTGGTAAAAAATACGGTCGAGGAAGGCAGCGAGTCGTTTGGCTATATGCTGTGTCTGACCGCCACCCTCGGCTACGCCTGCTACTTTCGCGGTCTGGCGCGACAGGCGCTGTCGCCGCAGCGCTAATCGTGGACGATAGCCACCGCCGGGCGTGTCTGCCGGCGGTGGCGCGCCGCCGCGGTTAACCGCGAATTTTCCACTTCCGTTTGAGAACCTCTTTGTCCTGGCTATCCAGCCACTGATTCACTTTCTTCAGCAGCGCCGGGTTATCTTTACTCATCATATACACCTTGTTGCTGGCGGTGCCGGCGAATGGCGTTTCGTTGGCAACGCAGAACACGCCGGGCTCTTTGCTCTGGTAATAGTCGCCTTCAATCAGATCGGTCACCATCATATCGGCCGTTTTCTGCCGCAGCGCCTGCAGGTTATCGACATTGTTCTGCACGCGGATAATTTGCGCCTGCTTGATGTGCTCATCGACAAAGCTCTGGTTTGTGCCGCCAGGGTTGACGACCACTTTCACGTCCGGGCGGTCAATTTTTTCCAGCGAACCGAGCCGCGGGGCGGCCTGGCAGTTGGCTAAGGCGATTTTTCCGTTCGCCACCACCGGATGGCTGAGGGCGAAGGCTTGCGCCCGCGCCGGGGTCTCGGTAACCCCACCCATCGCAATATCAAACTTGTCCGCCTGCAGATCGGCGGCGAGCGCGGGCCAGCTGGTGTAGACGAAGCTCACCTTCAGCCCGAGCGTGCGCCCGAGATCGCGGGCCATGTCCACGTCATAGCCCTGCAGTTCGCCGGCGGCATTGCGAAACGCCAGCGGCGCGTAATCGCCCGGCACGCCCACCTTCAGTTCACCGCTGTGCTCGATGGATTGCATATCGCGCGCCTGGGCGCCGCAGGTCATTATCGCCAGCGTCAGCGCCAGCCCCACCGTCAGTCTCATTTCGCCATCCTTAAAGTTATCGTTTTTCATGCCAGAGTGACCGGCCGCATCAGTCACAGTATCCGCCGCGCGAGCCAGGGCATTCATCCTATTTTTAAACACCGGGACATACAACCCGACGGCGCGGTTGCCAATCGCAAATCTGGCGATAAAACACAGCCCCATCCGGTGAATGATCCCTCATCCGCCGGGCATAGCCTTACGTGAACGATCGTATTTTACACAATGAAGCGGGTTCGTTCGCTTGGCAAAAAAGAGCAATAAGATACTTATAACACACTGATATAAAACAGAAAATTTTTTTATTGAGAGTTATTTGGCATTCAACTCGCGTCAATAACCGTCTTATTTACGCCGCAATTCCCCCGCGCTACTATCCTGACAAAAGCAGCCAATAAATAACAAGCCAGTTTATTTCCAGGCATTAATAAATTAGTCAGTTAAATGAATAAATAAAAAAACATACCTGGCGCAAATAAGACTCATCAAAATAACGGCCCTGGCGCCAGCTTTACGGGCAATAGAGAAGGAAAGAAAATGAAAATAATCACGCTGTGTCTGGCGACGGTCTTTGCCGGACTGGCCGCCGGCTCTGCACTCGCGGCAGAGGGCAAGCTGAATTTCATCGGCAAGGTCGTGAACGCCTCCTGCAAGCTCGAAGGGGTGAGCGACAGCGGGGTCATCGGCGTCAGTATGGGCGCTATTCCGCTGTCGAGACTGAAAAACAGTCAGTCTGGGACCGGGCCGGCGGTCGGCATCGACATTCGCGTTAAAGATTGTGAGAAAGGCACTTACTATATTGTGGTTGACGGCCCCTCGCCTGCCGGCACGCCTGAAAACCGCGTGCTGGCGCTCGACGGCAGCGGCAAGCCGGCCAGCAACGTAGGTATTCTGCTCACGGACCGCACGGGCACCCCACTCAGCCTCGATGAACGCCTTGATCCGCAACACGATCCTCGCATAGAGATCTCGGTGGACGGCGGCTCCGGAACCTTCAGGCTGAACGCCTTCTATTACACCTGGGACAAAGCCCACGCCGATCCCGGCGACGGCAATGCGACGGCCCGATTTACCATTATGCAGGAATAGCTTCCCGGTCAGGGATGAAACTTCAAGGGAGTCCTCATGAAAACACAGCTGGCGGTTCTGCTCTGCGCAGTGACCTTTCAGGCCTGCGCCGGGATCACCATTAATGCCACGCGGGTGGTCTATTCCGGGAAAGAAAAGGTCGCCAGCCTGAACATTCACAATCGCAGCAGCACGCCTTATAAAGTGCAGATCTGGCTGGACGCCGGACTCAATACCTCGCGCATTGGCCTGCCGATAGTGGCGACGCCGCCGCAGGTCTATTTATCGCCGCAACAATCCGCCCAGCTGCGCTTTATCTATCTCGGCGGCGGGCTGCCCGGCGATCGGGAAAGCGTGTACTGGGTCAATATCCAGGAGACGCCTCCCGCAGCCGTCGGCACGCATACGCTGCAATTTGTCGTCCGTACCCGCCTAAAGCTCTTTTATCGTCCGCCCGCCATAACCACCACCCTCGCCAGAGAGGTGCAAAAGCTGCAGTGGCAGCAGAGCGGGAATAACCTGCGCTTTACCAACTTAGGCCCACTGCATATCACCCTGGTCAACGGGGCGCTGATCGATAATAAAGGCCACCTCTCGCCGATAAGAAACGTGATGCTCCGGCCATATAGCAGCCATACCGTGATGACCACCGACAGCACTCGCCTGTACCAGTTGAACTATATCGACGACTACGGCGCGGTGGTGCCCATCCCCCTGCAGAATGCCCATGTGCCGCCCCAGGCTAGTTATACTCCAGGGCGAAAGTCACCATGCTGTTGGCCGTACCGGCTCCCACCGTGGCGTCAGTCTGCACATACTGGGCGTTGAAATTGATCGCCTCGGCGGTACCGGCGCTGGCGCCGGTCACCCTTTTCAGGATCGGCAAGTTGCTGGCCTCATTGATCTTAACGCTGGTGCCGTCGGGCACTGCCGCACCGGGGTTATTGCCGTAGGTCAGCTTCACGCCGACGCCGCTGGCGCTGTTGCTGGCCTGGCTCAGGGCCAGGGTATCGCTCTCCACGCTGACGCCGAAAAAGCCGATGCGCACGTCGGTCGGCGTCGGACAGAAGACCGGAATCGAAAAGCGCTTCGCCTGGCCGCCGGTAGTCCCTTTGCCATGAAACTCCCCCCGGTTAACCGTACCCAGACTGACCTGGATCGTCGATGTCGCTACCTGGCAGCTGCCGCTGCTGCCAATGTCCACATTCAGGGCGGCGATATCGATGCTGACCGGCGCGCTGGCGACAAAGCTGGCGCTTGCGCTGGTCTGCTGTTCAATGGTCATCTCCCCCACCTGCGGCAGCGGCGGCGAGTTGGTATGCGTCCCGTCCGCCAGTTGCACCGTTCCGGTTTTATAGAAGGTTACCGCAATCCTCACCGTGGTTTGCTGCTGCGTCATCAGCGCCGGGAGCGTCGCACTGTCGCATACCACCACCGACTCGCCGCCGGCGGAGTGGCTGCCATCGATGGCACGCATCGGGCCGCCGGCGCACTGGAAGCTGAGGGCGTAACCAATGCCGTCGATAGCGCTGGGGTAGACATGCTGTCCGTTAATCACCATCGGCGAGCCGCCGGTTTTCAGCTGCTTATAGACGATGCGTTTGGCGCTCGCCGTCGGCAGCTGCAGGTCGCAGGAAAAAGGGATCCCGCTGCCGTTATCCGCCATCGCGCTGGTCATCTGGGTATTGACCGGCAGCGTGGGTAAATACTTGATATTAGGAATATTGACCGTGGTCTGGCCGATATTTGCGCGGCAGGTTTCAGCCCGCACGCCGGGAAGATAGGCGCTCAGCCCCAGCAGAAAGAGGAAAGGAAGTAGACGAAAAACAGATTTCATAGCCGCCTCAGCGTGTCTGGCACAGTCCGGTGACGGTTTTCACCGTATTCAGACTCTGCTGTGGGTTATCCGGAAGATGAAAATGCAGCGTGCAGCTCTGCGACTGGTTGTTGACGATCCAACTCACCGTCAGGGTTCCCTCCTGCGGCACACCGCTGAGATACACCTGGCCGCCGTCGGCCACCATGCCGCCCGGCGGATTGCCGCTCTCCTCCTCCTTGACCAGCCGCGCACTGGCGCCAAACGGTAGCGGCCCCTGGGCATTGCGCAGGGTAAACAGCACCCGGTTGCCAATGTGGGTCTGGTAGTTGGCCATCACCACCGCGCCGCCGCCGGGGATCACGGTCTGCCCCTGCTGGTCGACGTCGGTGTCGTCGGCCATCGACTCCGTATCGAGGGTAATGACATTTTTCCGGTAGGCGGTCAGAGAGGGCACCACGGCATAGCCGCGCCAGTCGGTGTGCACATTGTTGCCGTTTTGCACCGCCACGCCGGCGGCCCCCGGCGCCCGGACGATGGCGAAGCTCTCACCCACCGTCTGGCCGAAGGTGACGCCGTGCGGATGCGCGACCACCGAGCCGGCGCCTCCCCAGGTCAACTGGTTGCTGGCGGCGTCATGGCGATAGCCGATCTGGGCGTTGCCGAAGCCGCCGTGGTAGTCCAGGGAGGCGCTGCTGTTGCTGCCTCGTCCCTGGTTGCCATAACCTTGCTGAACCGAGTAGAACAGATTTGGCCGCGTCGGCACCGCGCCATACAGCGACATCTGCTGCGAGGTATAGCCATTGCTGTCCGAGGTGGTGTTGTAGCTCACCGCGCTGTCGGACAGCGGACCACCCAGCGGAATATTGATATTGAATGACCAGGAGCGGTCATTTTTTTGCTGGCCGCTGGTGCGGGTGTAGTAATAGCCCACGCCCCAGGAGATCCCTTTCCAGGCGCTGTAGAACCCAAGGTGCACCGTCTCATCCCGACTCTGCCGATGCCAGTACTCCTGCGACCAGGCGGAAACCGCCAGACTGCCCAGGCCACCAAGGCTTTGCGACACCGACAGCTCTTCCCGGCGACGCCGGTTGTCTACTTGCCCCTGGGCGCTTTCAAGGGCGCTGGCTTCGGCAAAATCGTAATAGCCGCTTGACGAGTAGCGATAGCTGGCGAGGCTGAACGCAGTGCCCGAGCTGACAAAATTTTTCTGATACTGAGCGCGCAGCGAATGGCCCGTATAGCGCTTGCCCGACGGCGTACGGGTGACGGCCTGGGTGACATCCCCTCCCAGCGATCCGAACTCGCCAAAACCGCGGCCCAGGCCCAGCGCCCACGCCTGATAGTCCCGGGCCAGCTGCGTACCACCGTAGAGGGTGAATCCCGCCGTCAAACCGTAGAACAAAGTGCCCTGCAGAAATTCCGGCGAGCGCACCGACTCCCCCCCGGAGTGGTAGCGGCCGGCGCTGAGACTGAATTTGCCGCGCCCTTCGCGCAGCATATATGGCACCGCGGAATAGGGCTGGGTAAAGGTACGCACCACGCCATTGCTCTCGGTCACCTTCACCTCCAGATCGCCGCTCTGCGAGGTGGGGTAGAGATCGCTGATGGCGAATGCCCCCGGTGACACAAAGGTCTCGTAGATCACATACCCGTGCTGAGAGACGGTCACTTTGGCATTGCTGTGCGCCACGCCACGAATAGTGGGGGCAAAGCCGCGCTGGCTGTCCGGGAGCATTTCATCGTCAGACATCAGCTGGACGCCGCGAAACTGTATGCTGTCAAACACATCGCCGGTGGTGTAGGTATCGCCGATCCGCAGCAAGCTCTTCAGCGAGCGGACATCGCGCTGCAGCCAGGTGCTCTGGGTATCCCAGTGCCGGCGCTGCTGGTCATACTGCATTGAGGAGATGTTGCGCAGTCGCCAGGCGCCCAGGTTGAGGCCGCTGCGTAAATTGAGATAGTTTGAGCGGCTGCTCTCCCCTTCGTCGGCGTTCTTTATTTGCGCGCCGGAAAAATAGTAATCGACAAACGCGGCCGGCACGCCATCGTCCCAGCGCGACGGATCGACATAGCCGCGGCTTTGCACGTTCATCGCCGCCTGGGGAATACTCAGCGTCAGGCGCTGGTTAGCGAAGCTGAACCGACTGCTGGCGTCGGGAATAAACTTCTCGATCCGGGTGAAGGTTTCGCCTTCATGCAGCGCTTGAAAGGCGGGAAACGCGCTGACGTTGACGCCATACTCCGCCAGCTGACCGGGCGTCAGCACCGGGCGCAGCTGCCCGCCATCGTCAACAAACGTGATATCAGCCTGACCCAGCTCCTGGTCATTAACCACCACGGTGACAGGATAAGTCCCCGGCTGCTGGCCGCCGGGTTTGGCGAAGTAGTGCAGATCGGAGGTTTGCTGCTGCGGATCAGCAAACTCCAGCGCCGCCGGGTCAAAATAGTCGTCGGCCATCGCCCGGCCCAACGGACTGAGACAAAACATCATCGTCGGCACCGTCGCCAGCGCCACCGCCCGCCCGGCGGTAACGGGCAACAAGGCATACTCCCGCACCCTGGCTGTTGTTATTCTTTTCATGCTGGCGCCGTCCGGTAAGCTCATCAAAAAGGGGAATTACTGCTGGGCGAAATCGCTGACGCCGCCGTAGTCGTTAATCGCCCGCCATTTGACGGTGCCGTGCCCGCTCACTGGCCACGTTTTCTCGCCGAAGGGAGCCACCATGCCGGGATCGTCGATGCTTTGCCCGCCCACTTCGACGGCGTAAAAAGAGGCGAAGTAGGGAGTGGGATTTATCACCGTCAGCCGACCGCCGGACTGGCTAAACTTCAGCTGCTGCCAGGCCTTTGCCGGGTCGCCCGCCAGGTCGTTGGGGCGATAGAAGATTTTGAATTTCGATTTAATATTCACCTGCAGCTTATTCACCTCGCCCTGAGGCGTCGGGGCGATACTTTTGACGTTCAGCCAGAAGACCGATTCACGGTCGCGGGGCAGCGAGGCGCCAATAAAGTTAATCCGCAGAACGTTATTTTGCTCCGGATCGAGACGGAACAAGGGCGGCGTTACAATGAAGGGCACCCTGGCCTTATCGTTTTCCGCGTAATTTTCCACCCACGACTGCACCAGATAGGGCGTATGGGTATCGGCATTGGTGACTGAAATAGCGGCTTCACGCTTCCCTTCCTGATAAATCACACGGGTTCCACCCATGACAATACCGGCCTGCGCTGCCGTGGTGCACAGCAGAAAAGCCGCAACGGCAATTATTTTCTTCATCATGACTTACCATCAGGTAAAAGTTGAACAGACAACAAAATAAAGCAGTGAATAACAGAGCCAGTACTCGACGGGATAATTAGCAAAAACAACTATACCGTCACGAATATATTTCGTGACTTCATGACAATTAACACATTAGCTATCTGTAATTAATCAAGACGCAGTGGGCTGACTCTGAATAACGCGCAATTAGATCAGTTATAAATCATATTGAAATTAGCTGTACCGTCGGCTTTACCTGCCGTCACGGTCGCCGCGGTGGAGATATAGTCGGCGTAAAACTCGAGGTCGGCAGAGCCGGTGCCGCCGCTGGTACCCGGTGTGACCGTCTGTTTGGCTGACGTTTTACCGAGGCTGACAGCCGTCGACCGATCGTGCTCATACAGCTTAATCGCTACGCCGCTGGCGCCGCCGTTGATGGCCAGCAGGGAGTTATCAGACTGATCGCGCGCGCCGTCAAACAGCACGGCGACCGTAGTCACGCTGGCCGGGCAATCTTTCACTTTGATATGGAAGGGGGTTTTGGTGGTTTCAAAACCAGTGCCGGTAAAATAGTTGCTGGCCCATTTGCCCAGATCAACCTTCTGGCCATTAGAACTACTATCGACGTTGCAAGAGCTGTCGGTGATTGACCCATTGAAGATGACCTGCCCGCCGGCGCCTTCCGAACTGGTGCCCGAGTCAGGATTGATAGTGTTGGCCGCGGTAGCCTGCAAGGCTACGCCAGAAAGCAGCGCTCCTATGAGGATGGTTATAAAGCGAGGTTGTTTTTTCATTATTTATCTCATCGTTAACGAACATATTTTCCATCATCGACAATAGCCCTAAAGCTATCACGAAACGGCTCGTCAGCTCCTCCCTGTAAATGTACGTTGCGTTCCTTCCGCAGGATATTAGGCACATCCCCCTCTACTCTGCCTTATTTCGCCAATAGATGGCCATGAATAACAAACAGAAGAAAAAAGAGTTATTTTGATGTGCGAAATAAATATATTACCCGAAGTATCAAAAGGCAACCCGGGAAGATGTTAACTATAAGTTAATAGCTATGCTCGCCATATATTTAATTTTTGAAATGGCTTTTCAATGTTAATTTACATATCTATACAAAAGAAATTCAAATACCTTTAAACAACAACAGATCAATTCAATTAACAAATTTAAAGACAATTGTTCAAAAATTCGTCTTGTTTTATTGTGCGCTCGTCAGAGCGTACACAAAAATTAGGAATTTTCCTGGTATTAATATTCATAATTTCTACACAAACGGCGCCAGGGTGCGCCACCTCCACCCGCTAATCCCTTATTATGGAAGTGTTTTTATTTTCAAGTGAAAGCCAATACATAAGTGACATAAATACATGGGCGCTGCCGCCGGCAAAATAACCACCCTCTTCGAATGGTTATTTTGAAGTTAAAAAAAATCCGCAACCCGAATGGATTGCGGACTGAGGATCGGTCAGAAATGAGATGGACTTCAGAACAGGCCCAGCGGCGCGGTGCCGTAGCTCACCAGCAGGTTTTTGGTTTGCTGATAGGCATCCAGCGCCATCTTGTGCGTTTCCCGCCCGACGCCGGACTGTTTATAGCCGCCGAACGCCGCATGCGCCGGGTAGACATGATAGCAGTTGGTCCACACGCGACCGGCTTTAATGCCGCGACCCATGCGATAGGCGAGGTTGGTATCCCGCGTCCACACCCCGGCGCCGAGACCAAACTGGGTCTCATTGGCGATAGCCAGCGCTTCCGCTTCGTCCTTAAAGGTGGTCACCCCGATCACCGGCCCAAAGATCTCCTCCTGGAAGGAGCGCATATCGTTGCGACCTTTAATCAGCGTAGGCTGAATATAAAAGCCATTATCCAGCGCCGGCGCGATAGCCGCCCGCTCGCCGCCGGTCAGAATTTGCCCACCCTCTTCCCGGGCAATCTGAATATAGGAGAGGATCTTGTCGAACTGCTGGCGGGAAGCCTGAGCGCCGATCATGGTGTCGGTATCTAACGGATCGCCGCGGCGGATCTGCGCCACCTTCTCCATTACCCGTGCCATAAAGGGCTCATAGATGGATTCATGGATCAGCGCCCGCGACGGGCAGGTACAGACCTCACCCTGGTTGAAGAAGCCGAGCACCAGCCCCTCCACCGCCTTCTCAATAAATTCCTCTTCTCCGTCCATCACGTCGGCGAAGTAGATGTTGGGCGATTTCCCCCCCAGCTCGACGGTGCAGGGGATAATATTTTCCGCCGCGCAGGCGAGAATATGCCGCCCGACCGGCGTGGAGCCGGTAAACGCCAGCTTGGCGATACGCTTGCTGGTGGCCAGCGCCTCGCCCGCCTCTTTGCCGAAACCCTGCACCACGTTAAGCACCCCGGCCGGGAACAGATCGCCGATCAGCTCCAGCAGCAGGGTAATGCTTAGCGGCGTCTGTTCCGCCGGTTTGAGCACCACGCAGTTCCCCGCCGCCAGGGCCGGGGCCAGCTTCCACGCGGCCATCAGCAGCGGGAAGTTCCACGGGATAATCTGCCCGACCACCCCCAGCGGTTCATGGAAATGATAGGCCACCGTGGTTTCGTCAATCTCGGCGGTGCTTCCCTCCTGAGCGCGCAGGCAGCCGGCGAAGTAGCGAAAATGATCCACCGCCAGCGGCAGGTCGGCATTCAGGGTTTCGCGGATCGGTTTCCCATTGTCCCAGCTCTCCGCCACCGCCAGATATTCCAGATGCTGTTCAATACGATCGGCGACCTGCAGCAGCAGCCTGGAGCGCTGTTGCACTGAGGTTTTACCCCACGCCGGCGCCGCGCGATGGGCGGCGTCGAGGGCGAAGTCAATGTCTCTGGCATCCGAGCGGGGAAACTGCGCAATGTTGCTGCCGTCGACCGGCGAAGTATTCATAAAGAATTCACCGCTCAGCGGCTCGACAAATCTACCGTCAATAAAGTTGCCGTAAGCCGATTTAAATGAAACCACGGCGCCGGGCTGGCCAGGATGTGCATAACGCATCGCAAATCTCCTTCTGTAGGGTTGAGACGCAGCGGCATATTGATTTTTTAAATTTGCCGCCGAACGCTTCTCACTGTGCAGGGGTTATGCCAGTTTTTTATTTTATTTAAATATTTTTATTTATTAATACGTTGCCTTCACTAACCGAGCAGATGGTCAGCCACTGTCGCACGGGTTTCCACTTATGTGTTGCAAATCGCAACACCAAATAAACCAAATGGCTACAATATTGCAACACAGCAACATCGACCCAGAGGTGCCCTGTGGCAGGCAATCCCTTTCTTCTCGCACCAGAGGTTAATGCGAATCCCCTGCTGAGCGATTCGTGGTCTCGCTGCCAGCGCTACGGGCTGGATCCCGCCACCGAGGATTTTCCCCGCCTCGGCGCCGGCGAGCTGGCGGACCGGCTCGCCAGCCACCGCGGCCTGCAGCAGCTGGCGCAGCCGGTGGTGGAAGCCCTGTCGCGCCAGGTCGCAGACCTGCAGTCGGTGGTGATCCTTTCCGACCCCGACGGCCTGGTGCTGCATACTCTCGGCGATACCCAGGCGCTGCAAAAGGCCCAGCGCGTGGCGCTGGCTCCCGGCAATCTGTGGAGTGAAAGCGGGCGCGGGACCAACGCCATCGGCACCGCGCTGGCGATTGACGATGGCTGCGAGATCGATGGCCGTCAGCACTTTCTTACCCGCAACCAGAATCTGTACTGCGCGGCGATGCCGCTCCAGCGACCGGACGGAAGCATCGCCGGGGTGCTGGATATCTCCGGCCCGGCGAATTTTCCCCACCAGCACACCTTTGGCTGGGTAAAAGCGGCGGCAAAGCAAATTGAATATCTGTGGGTGAAACAGAGTCTGCATCCTGAGCAGTGGCTGATGAGCCTGCACCGGCAGGTGGACAAACTCGACAGCGTCGAGGAGCTGCTGCTGGTCTTTTCCGACAACGTCCTCACCGCCGGCAACCGGCTGGCGATGCGCGAGTTCGGCCTGAGCGCGGCGCAGTTTGGCCAGCTCACCTTTGCCTCGCTTTTTCCGACGCTGACGCAAACGGCGGTCAGCGTCCCGCTGCCGCTGACCACGCCGCAGGGCCGCTACCATTATCGCCTGCGGGCGCCCACCCGCCGCCGGGTGGCGGTAAGCGCCCCGCCGGCCATGCATCTCCCCTTTACCAGTCCGCGCGAAGGCGAAAAGCTGCTGCGGCTGCTCAACGCCGGCATCGCCCTGTGCATTGAAGGAGAAACCGGCAGCGGCAAAGAGTATGTCAGCCGCACGTTGCACCGGCACAGCCGCTGGCGCAGCGGTAAATTTGTCGCCATTAACTGCGCCGCCATTCCGGAATCGCTGATCGAATCCGAGCTCTTCGGCTACCAGCCGGGGGCGTTTACCGGCGCCAGCAAAAATGGCTATATCGGTAAAATCCGCGAGGCTGACGGCGGGGTGCTGTTTCTTGATGAGATCGGCGATATGCCGCTGGCGCTGCAGACCCGCCTCCTGCGCGTCCTGCAGGAGAAAGAGGTCGCTCCGCTGGGCGCCAGCCGCAGCGTGCCGGTGAATTTCGCCTTGATCTGCGCCACCCACCGCAACCTGACCCAGCGGGTCAGCGCCGGAGAATTCCGTGAAGATCTGCTGTGGCGCCTGCGGGAATACGCCCTGGCGCTGCCTCCGCTGCGCGAGTGGCCGGCGCTGGAAACATTTATCGCCACCCTGTGGCACGACCTGGGCGGTGCTTCACGCCGGGTGACGCTTTCAAACGCGCTGCTGGTTCACCTCAGCCAGCTGCCGTGGCCGGGAAACGTACGCCAGCTGCAGAGCGTCCTGAAGGTAATGCTGGCTCTCGCCGATGAGGGCGACACGCTGACGCCCGACGCGCTGCCGGAGGCGTATCGCGCCGCGCCTGCGCCGTTGCCGCGCGGGGGATTGCAGGCCCATGATGAGCAGTTGATTGTCGATACCCTGGCCAGGGTCAACGGCAACGTCAGCCGGGCGGCGCAGATACTGGGTATCGCCCGCAGCACGTTGTACCGCCGTGCCGCCCGTGCCGGACGGCCTCGTCGCTGAGGCTACGGCGTAAAGCGCGCCGGTAGCTTGCACGCTGTCGGAAAACCTCCGCCGCCATAGATGGCGGTTATTTCTCTCTGCGCTAACCAAGTGTTGCGGTAAGAGGCAGCCCTTCCCGCAGGGCATCGATCGCCGCCCGCGTTTTTTGCGGCAGCCACGGCCCCTCCGGCCATACCGCGTGGATGGCGAAACGCACCTGAGCGCTGGGCGCCAACACCTGCTGCAATGTCCCATCGGCAAGCGCCTGCGCCACCAGCCAGTCCGGCAGCCAGGCGATGCCCATCCCCTGCTGCACTGCCGCCGCGATGGCGGCAAAATCATCCTGTATCAGCCACGTCTGCGGACTGAAGCGCACTTCGCCCTGCTGCGGGTCATACAGTTGCCATTTTTGCAGCTGGCCGTTGTGCAGATAGCCGAGGGTACGGTGCTCGTTCAACCCGGCAATAGTCTGCGGCGCTGGCTGCTGGCGCAGGTACTCCGCCGCCGCGCACAGCACCATACCGTGCTCTCCCAGCGCCCGGGCCCGCAGCGACCCGGTATCGGCCAGGCTCCCGATACGCACCGCAAGATCAAACCCCTCCTCCAGCAGATTGACCTGCCGGTCGCTGTAGTGGAGCTCGAGCTTCAGTAACGGATAGCGCTGGCTAAGGCGGAACAGCAGCGGTGCCACGCAGCGCTGGCCAAACAGCACCGGCAGCGACACCCGCAGCCGCCCCTGCACCTCATCTTTGCCGCGCTGCAGCGTCTCTTCGGCCTCGCGGATGCGCTCCAGCGCTTCCCGGCACTGGCGATAGAATTGCTCCCCCTCTTCCGTCAGCAGTTGCCGTCGGGTGGTACGCTGGAATAACGCCACGCCGAGACGCGCTTCCAGCCGGGCAATGGTTTTTCCCACCGCCGAACGCGTCACATGGAGGATCGCCGCCGCGCTGGCAAAGTTGCCGCTCTCGACCACGGTGACAAATACCGGGATCGCATTCAGATCGTCGCGCACAGATTGGTTCCTTACGGGATACAATAGGGAAAAATAATGTCACTCCTGAGACAAAAAAGACAGTGTTAGTCTTTGCTTCTATCTTTCATTTGAGGCACTCATCATGGCTAACGTTCTGGTTTTAAAATCCAGCATTAATGGCGAAACATCCCTGACCAATCAGTTGATTAACGAATTTCTCGCGGCGCGCCAGGCGGCGGGACACGACGATCGGCTCATCGAACACGATCTCAGCGCCATGGCGCTGCCAACGCTGGATCGCCCCCTGTTCGCCGCCCTGCGCGGGGCAGTGGATCCGCAGCCTGCTATCCGCAAGGCGGTCGCCCTCTCCGACCAGCTTATCGCCGAGTTAAAGGCCAGCGACCTGCTGGTGATCGGCGCGCCGATGTATAACCTCAACGTCCCGACCGATCTAAAAAAATGGTTCGACCTCGTGGCGCGGGCACGGGAAACCTTTCGCTACACCGAGAGCTGGCCGCAGGGGCTGGTGGAGGGCGTCCGGGCGGTGGTCGTCAGCAGCCGCGGCGGTATTCACCAGGGAGAAACTACCGACGCCGTCACGCCCTATCTGCGCGCGGTACTGGGGCTGATGGGGATCCAGGAGGTGGAATTTATCTATGCCGAAGGGCTGGACAATCGCCCGCATGGTCGCGACGCCGGGATCGCCAGCGCCCGGGCGCAGATTGCCCGGCTCGCCGTTCCGGCCTGAGTCGTGGAGAAATTGTGCTGGCGCTGGCGGCCTTTTTATTTTAGAGTTATCTAAATTTAGACAAAGCTAAAATAAATGACCACACCTGAAGACCTGCAGGCCCGCGCCGGAGAAGCCGCCGCGCTGATGAAAGCGATGAGTAATCCTCACCGATTGCTGATCCTGTGCATGCTGTGCGATGCGCCCAGGGCCAGCGCCGGCGAACTCGCCCGGGCTACAGGGCTGAGCCCCTCCGCCACCTCGCAACACCTCGCGCGGATGCGTGACGAGGGGCTGATCGACAGCGAGCGCGACGCCCAGCGTATCCACTATTTCATCACCCACCCTGCGGTACAGCAGGTGATCAATACGCTGAAAACGCTCTATTGCCCGTGAGGATCCTATGACCATCGCCACCTTAACTCCCGCCGAGGCCAAGGCGCAGATTGCCCAGGGCGCCAGACTGATTGATATCCGCGATGCGGATGAATATGCGCGCGAACATATCCCCGATGCCGAGCTGGTGCCGCTCGCCACTCTGACCAGCGGTGCGCCCCTGAATGCCCGGGCCGGAGAGACGGTCATCTTTCACTGCCAGGCGGGTTCCCGGACGCAGAATAATGCGATTCGTCTGGCCGCGGCCGCCGCGCCGGCGCAGGCCTGCCTGCTGGCAGGAGGAATTCAGGCGTGGAAAGCCGCGGGGTTGCCGGTAGTGGAAGATTCATCGCAGCCGCTGCCGCTGATGCGCCAGGTGCAAATTGCCGCTGGCGTCCTGGTTTTACTGGGGGTGTTGCTGGGCTATACCGTTAACGGCGGCTTTTTCCTGCTCAGCGGCGCGGTCGGCGCCGGGCTCACCTTCGCCGGCGTAACCGGCTTTTGCGGCATGGCGCGTCTGCTGGCGACCATGCCGTGGAACCGGCGCCAGGGGGTTAAAACGCGCTCCAGATAAGCCAGGCAATGCCGCCGAAGAGCAGCCATTTGACGATGTAATAGACCGTCTTATTCCATTTTTTCAACCGCTTACCAACAATACGGATCTGGTAAATATAGCGAAACGCCCGGTTAATCCCGCCGGTGCGATCGCCGATATCGTTGGGCGCCGAAGCGGCGCTCATCAGATGGCGTCCCAGCCAGTGGTTAACTTTCTGCGCCCAGCGGTAGCGCATCGGCCGTTCAATATCGCAGAACAGAATCAGGCGATTCTCACCACTGGTATTTTCCGCATAGTGGATATAGGTCTCATCAAACAGCACGCCTTCTCCATCGCGCCAGCTGTAACGCTGGCCATCCACCTCGATAAAGCAGCGGTCATCGTTCGGCGTTGCCAGGCCCAGATGAAAGCGTAGCGAGCCGGCGTAGGGGTCACGATGGCGCGGCAGACGGCTACCGTCCGGCAGAGTGGCAAACATGGCCGCTTTCACCGACGGGATATCGCGCAGCAGCGCGGTAGTTTGCGGACAGAGCTGGCTGGCGGAAGGATGGGCATCCTCATACCATTTCAGATAAAAGCGTTTCCAGCCGGTTTTGAAAAATGAGTTAAACCCGGCATCGTTATATTTATCGGCCGCTTTAATCTGCTCCAGTTGCTGAAGGTGGAGACCTTCGTCGCGAATAACCTGCCAGTTTTGCTGCAATATCGCCAGCTCGGGAAACATCTCCGGCCGCAGATAAGGCGTATTCGGCACGCGGGAAAATAAATACATAAATCCATTCAGCGGCGCGGTAAATGTGGAATGGTCGGAGAGCTGCCGCCAGAAACGATAGCGCACCCGTCCGCGGTAATGGACATACAGTACAGCAATAACAATGATCAACAGAATGATATACTTCATGGTGTCTTTCCTGACCTGATTGGTGGTAACCCTACCCTCGCCGTCCCCCTTTCTCAGCAGCGGTATGGCGCCAGCAAAACTTTAACAATGTTAATACATATAACTCCAAATTGTTTTAACAAAAAACAGCACGCCCGGTGTTCAGTGAGCGGGCGTTGAGCTATGGTTTAGGTTTATCCATGGTGTTAACAGTGAGGAGTGAATTATGTTTGCTGTCGGCGATCTGGTACAACCCCGAGCGGGCGGACCAAAACTGAAAGTGGTGGAAGTGCAAGGGGAGCAACTGGTGGTGGTTCAGGCCGCACAGGAGCAGGGAGAGCGCTATTCGCTGAAGTCGGACGAGGTCACGCCGTATCAGGAAGAGGGAGACTTCGGCGTCTGCTAAAGCCCCTCGCTTAAAGTCATAAGGCCAGGCCGGTGGGTCTCTCACCACCGGCCTGGCGCTGGCCCGAAGGCGTTAAATTAAAAAGCTATCCAGCGATTTACCCTGGGCGACAGCCTCGGCAATCGGCTTCGGCATTCTTCCCTGTCCGGTCCAGGTTTTCTCTGCGCCAGTATGATCGGTATAATGATATTTCGCCGGGCGCGGTTGACGCTTTTTGCCTCCCGCCTTTGGCGGCTGAATATCGGCCACCAGCTCGTCAGGAGAAATACCGTCGGCGCGCATCAGCTCAAGCCAGGTATTCACTTTCTCCTGATATTCAGCCTGCTGCTGAGCTGCCTGCTGCTGTTGCGTACGTTTTTCTTCAGTGACGATCCTGAGCTTTTCCAGCATCTCTTCAAGCACGTCAATGGAGAATTCACGGGACAGGGCACGCAGTGAACGGATATTATTCAGTTTGTGTAACATTGAAGACATAAAATTAAAAAATTCCAAATAGCAAATTAAAAGATACAACGCGGCAAGTGTAATAGAAACGTTTATTTATTTCCAGCCTTCGGTTGTCCAGATAAATATATAAGGTGGATATTAGCGGTTATCCCCTGGAACTATATTGGCAAATACCTGAGCCTTTTTCATAAGCACAGGCAAAAAAGAGAGTGAATAAATAAAAAAGGCAGAATGACGGGAAAAACCACCGTTCTCGCCAGGAATATTAGCTTTATGGTCAGCGGGTTACCTGCTGTTCATACGTGGCCGCACTGATACATACCTTTGGCTGCAGTGAATAGTTAATCAGACAATGGGAATAAAAAAACAATTCGCAATTCAGAATTTTTCACCATAAAAACGCGACTTACGGCATAAAAAATCCTAAAAGAGAGCGGAATCACACACTCGCGTGATGTTGCGCCATGGTTGGCTATCAGGCGCCGTTCCCTCGGCCAGTCTCGATTTCGCAATCAATAGTAACACATTGATAAATATTGATATTTTCAAAAACAGGAATAAAAGTAGCGTAACGAACAAAAAAAAAACCAGCGCAGAGTATTTTATCGACAAAAAGGCGATAAATAAAAATTTATAGCTAGTTGCCACTTTTAATGCAGAGATATACTCTACACACATCAAAACAGGCAGCCCAAAAACGCTATACCAACGCGCATTTTTCGGCGTTAATGACTTCATTTTCGAGGAGCACTCCGATGTTCTCTGCGCACTCCCGCTTGCGGCATGCGGTTGCAGACACCTTTGCGATGGTGGTTTACTGCACCGTCGTCAACATGATGATCGAAATTTTTCTCTCTGGTATGACGTTTGAGCAGTCGTTATCGTCGCGTCTGGTGGCGATCCCGGTCAACATTATTATTGCCGTACCCTATGGGATATATCGCGATTTCGCCATGCGTCAGGCCCGGCGCATCAGCCCGGCCAGGTGGATGAAAAATATGGCCGACGTGCTGGCCTACGTCACCTTTCAGTCGCCGGTGTATGTCGCTATTCTGTGGAGCGTGGGTGCTGACTGGCACCAGATTGTCGCCGCGGTGAGCTCGAACCTGGCGGTATCGATGATGATGGGCGCCGCCTACGGCTACTTCCTCGACTATTGCCGCCGCCTGTTCCGCGTGGCGCCCTATCAGCAGGCGAAGGCCTGACCAACGCGTTAGCAGCGACTGGCTCTGCCAGTCGCCTCTTCCCGCCAGCCCGCCTCGCCTGGATCCTTAAATGCCTATCGGCGTATTAATTCGTCGACATTGCCGGCTGGGCTTCGCCAAATAGCCCATTCAGAAAACGCTCAAGCGCCATACGTGAGCTAAATCCATGCGGAATACCATAATGTTGTTGCGCATCCCCGGCTAAATACAGCGGAAACTGTTCATAATGATCACAGGTTTTGATATCTGAAGCCGGTTCGGCCAGCATATTGCTGCGCTCTTTTAACGCCGGATGAATAACTAACGCTGTTCGCCCCATGCGCGCTTCGCGGTTCACATAAACATAATTATCGCCGCGGCGATAGCCGTACGCTTTTTGCGTCACAACATCCATGGTGAAGCCGGCTTTTTCAAGAACACGCGCCACCTCATCGGGTCTTAAATACATACTGATTCCTCGTTATCTTTTACCGCACATTGACCTTACCTTATTCATTAAGGACAGTGCTTTCGGAAAATTCCAGAAACCACAACAGTAAGCATAATTCAAAATCTTGTCCTACACTTACTCACTCGATGGAATTAAGGGAGATAACGATGGCTAACCATGTGAACCGCAACAATTTTGACGAGAACGCCGAAGATATTCATAACGATGTCAGCCAATTAGCGGATACGCTGGAAGAGGTGCTGAAATCATGGGGCAGTGACGCCAAAGAGGAAGCGGAAGCGGCGCGTGTCAAAGCGCAGTCGCTGTTAAAAGAGACTCGTGCCCGCCTTAATGGCCACAACCGGGTGCAGCAGGCGGCGCTGGATGCGCGCCAGGCAGCGTGCGATGCGCTGGGCTGTGCCGATACCTACGTGCGCAATAAACCGTGGCACAGTGTGGGCGCCGCCGCCGCCGTCGGGGTATTTATTGGCGTATTGCTCAATTTACGTCGATAATAGCTTAAGCGTCGGCTGCCGCCGCGCGATTGGCGCGCGGTAGCCCGCGAGCTTTACGGAAGGCAATGAAGATAACAAATACGCGTCAGCCCCTGCGCGCCTCTGGCCGCAGGGGTTTTTCTGCTTCCCCGACTTAAGCGCCATCAAATCGCAATCGCCTCTCTCAGCCGTCGGGCAAGTCCGTCAGCCATCGCCGGCGAACGTATATTGGTAAAACTCATCAGTAATCCCCCCTCGCCCGCGTGGCGAATCCGCCAGTCGCTCAGCGCCTGCACCGCCAGCCCGGCCACAACCGCCCGCCGCGCGAGCAGCCGATCGTCGCCGCTGACCGACATAACCAGTTGAATTCCCCCCAGCTGCGGCGTGACCTGAAAGCCCTGCGCCTGCAGAGCCGACTCCAGCCACTGTCTACGCTGGCTATAGCTGGCACGCATTTTCTTCAAATGACGCCAAAAATGTCCCTGCTGGATAAAATCCGCCAGCGTCTGCTGCCACAGGGTGGGAACGGTGCAGGACTGGCGCTCCGCGGTCTGGTGAAAACGCGCCACCAGCGGGGTCGGCACCACCAGCCAGGCGGTGCGCAGCGCCGGGAACATCGACTTACTGAAGGTGCCCGCGTAGATGACCCTCTGCGGCGCATCAAGGCTTTTCAGCGGCGGCAGCGGTTTGCCGTGATAGCGAAACTCGCTATCGTAATCGTCCTCAATGATCCACGCGTCGCGCTCCGCGGCCCACGCCAGCAGCTGGCGGCGTCGGGGAAGCGACAGCGCGACCCCCAGCGGACTCTGATGGGCTGGTGTGAGCAGGGCAAATCGCGCCTGCGGGTGATGACGCTGGCCCCAGCCGACGTCCATCCCTTCGTCGTCCACCGGAATCGCATCCACCGCCAGCTGCCCAGCCTCGACGACCGGCCGGATAAAGGGATACCCCGGATCTTCCATCCACATATGCTGTCCCGGCTGCGCCAGGGTACGCAGGATAAGGTTCATGGAGGCGGCATAGCTGCCGGTGATCAACACCTGATCCGGCTGACAGTCGATACTGCGCGACAGGCGTAGATAATCGACGATAGCCTGGCGCAGAAGCGGATCGCCGCCGGGATCGCCGGGTGCAAGATCGAACCGCGACTGCGTCCGCAGCCGACGCCCCATCACCCGCGCCCACTGCCCGCGCGGAAAGAGATCCAGCGCCGGCAGCCCCATCTGAAACGGCAGCGGCTCCGTCGGCGCGGCCGGTTGCACTGGCGGTACCG
>ERZ773111.224-NODE-224-length-45511-cov-4.520305_pt1 | contig 45511 bp, 34 predicted proteins | sample MGYA00580567_ERZ773111 | MGnify/ENA primary metagenome ERZ773111 (study PRJEB29015, sample SAMEA2737875) | human gut metagenome | biome: human gut; feature: human-associated habitat; material: faeces | place: China | collected 2012 ...
AGCAACAGAAGTTTATTGCTGAAACGAAGGACTTTATCGAGCGTTTCAAAGGCACTTATTCCAAAACTTTGCAAGTGCAGAGCCGCGTGAAGATGCTTGAAAAGCTGGAACTGATTGAAGTGGATGAAGAAGACACTTCAGCCCTGCGTCTGAAGTTTCCTCCGTCTCCGCGCAGCGGAAGTTATCCGGTTATCATGGAAGGAGTCGGAAAGTCATATGGCGACCACGTCGTTTTCCGGAATGCCAATCTGACGATCGAACGGGGAGATAAGGTTGCTTTTGTGGGTAAAAACGGAGAGGGTAAGTCTACTCTGGTGAAATGTATCATGAATGAGATAGATCACGAAGGTACACTGACACTGGGACATAATGTACAGATCGGTTATTTTGCCCAGAACCAGGCTTCCCTTCTTGACGAGAATCTGACCGTATTCCAGACCATCGATGATGTGGCGAAGGGAGAAATCCGCAACAAGATCCGCGATCTGCTGGGAGCTTTCATGTTCGGAGGACCGGAAGAATCCATGAAGAAAGTCAAGGTGCTTTCCGGTGGAGAACGTACCCGGCTGGCGATGATCAAGCTTTTGCTGGAACCGGTCAATCTGCTGATTCTGGATGAGCCGACCAACCATCTGGACATGAAGACAAAGGATATTCTGAAGCAGGCATTGATGGATTTCGACGGAACGCTGATTGTCGTTTCACACGACCGTGACTTCCTGGACGGGCTGGTTACGAAAGTATATGAGTTCGGTAACCAGCGTGTGAAAGAACATCTTTGCGGAATTTATGAGTTCCTGGAAACGAAAAAGATGGAAAGTCTTCGTGAACTGGAGCGTAAAGGAGGCAAGGCTTGATCCCCTTTTGGAATCGACCGCTCGTTGAGGCTGAATCGACCGTTCGTTGGGGCTGAATCGACCGCTCGTTTGAGGCGAATCGACCGCTCGTTGAAACAACATCGAACAATACGATATTTTCTGTGAAAAAGCATCCGGCTGATGTCTTTTCTGCTTGAAATGGCAGGGACATCAGCCGGATCTGTTTTTATAAATTGCCTTTCAGTGATCAGGCATCTTTCAGTAAAGTCTGTACGATGCGCTCGGCAGTACGTCCGTCCCAACGGTCGGGCAGGGTAGTGTGCTTCCATTCACCGTGCATCAGGTGATTCAGTGCTGCAGCAAGAGCTGACGGATCTTCACCGACCAGTTCATTGGTTCCGGTGCGCCAGGTCTCAGGGTGTTCCGCATAGCTGTTCAGTGTGATGCAGGGGACATCCAGGAAGGTGGCTTCTTCTGCAATGTTTCCCGAGTCGGTTATGATCCCTTTGGCCTGATCTACCAGGAAACCGAAATGCAGGTAACTTTGCGGCGGCAGAATATGAAGGTTCGGAGCATTCAGGCCGAGAGCTTTGACAGCAGTTTCTGCATATCCGTGCAGAGGGGCGATGACGGGAAGTCCTTCTGCCTTGTCGAGCAGGGTGCGGAGCAGTTTCTCTAGATTGCTGCGGCGGTTCAACAGGTCATGCCGGTTGAGTGTCAGCAACAGATAATTCTTTTTCCGGATGCCAAGACAGTCGAACCATGCCGGCTGACTCAGCCGGGGACGGTTGTAACGCAGTGTATCAATCAGAATATTTCCTACATGATGAATGTATTCGGGGATCATTCCTTCCTGATTCAGATTCCGGTTGGCTACCATGCCGGCTGTGAACAGATAGTCGGAAATGGCATCTACAATGGTACGGTTCACTTCGCGTGGCATGTTCATGTCGAAGGAACGGGTGCCTGCTATGAGATGAGCCACTTTCAGACCGCGTTTCTTGGCAACGATGGCACAACTCATGGCGGCTGTCAGATCATCCACTACCAGTACCACTTGCGCCGGATGATTGTCCAGTTCCTTTTCGAAGGCAAGCATGACGGCTGCAGCAATCTGGGAATAATCCTGTCCGCTGACTCCCAGATATGCATCGGGTTTTTCCATACCCAGATCGAAGAACAGAGATTCTTCCAGACTTGGATCATCTTCCGGTCCAGCATAAACGAGACGGTAAGAAATGTTCTTTCCGTTCGCTCCGGCGTTCTGAATCGCACGGCAGATCGGAGCTATCTTCATGAAGTTCGGGCGTGCTCCCGAAACGATCGTTATTTTCATTCTTCAAAAGGTTTAGTCATCTTTCCCGCAAATGTACATCTTTCTGCACAGATGCGCAAAGGAAGTTTTCAGATTATGGAAAAAGAAACACGGATTAACGCGGGCTTTATGATGGCCTGAGTCAATCCGTGTGACCGCATCCCGGAGCGGGATGCGGGAAAGGAGTGAAAAGTAATTAGCAGAGTTTGCGTGAACCGTCGCTGATCACTACATCGTAAACTTTCGGGCTGCGTCCGAATTTTTCTTTGAAGCGTTCTTTGGCAGTTGTGATGAATGTTTCATACAGTTCATTCTTTACCAGGTTGATGGTACATCCGCCGAAGCCGCCTCCCATAACGCGTGAGCCGGTTACGCCGCAGTCGAATGCGATATCGTTCAGGAAATCCAGTTCTTCGCAGCTTACTTCGTAAAGCTTGCTCATGCCGTGGTGAGTTTCATACATCTTCTGACCTACGGTTTCATAATCACCTTTTTCCAGCGCATCGCATACATCAAGTACACGCTGGATTTCTTCGATCACGTATTCAGCACGCATGTAGTCTTCTTCGCTTACTTCACCTTTGACAGCATTCAGCATTTCCATGTTGCAGTCGCGCAGGAATTCTACTTCCGGATGTGTCTTCTTGATGGCAGCCACTACATTTTCGCAGCTCTGACGACGTTTGTTGTATGCTGAAGAAGCCAGTTCGTGTTTAACAACAGAGTCAACCAATACCAGACGGTATCCTTCGGGTTTGAACGGGAAGTACTGGTATTCCAGTGAACGGCAATCCAGACGGATCAGGCTGCCTTCCTTACCGAATACAGAAGCAAACTGGTCCATGATACCACATTTAACACCACAGTAGTTGTGTTCTGTAGCCTGTCCCACCTTTGCCAGTTCGAATTTGTCGATCTTGTTGTCGCCGAACAAATCATTCAAAGCGAATGCGTAAGTAGATTCCAGCGCTGCAGAAGATGACATACCTGCACCCAGAGGAACATCACCGGCGAAAGCTGTATTGAATCCTTTTACGTCTACACCACGCTTGATCATTTCACGGCATACGCCGAAGATGTAGCGTGCCCAGCTTGCTTTCGGAGCGTCTTCTTCGTTCAGACCGAATTCTACATAGTCTTTCAGGTCGATAGAGTAAGCGCAAACTTTGTCTTTTCCGTTAGGTTTGATTTCTGCAATCATACCTTTATCTACTGCGCCGGGGAATACGAATCCACCGTTGTAGTCGGTGTGTTCACCAATCAAGTTAATACGTCCCGGAGATGCATATACTGAGCCTGTTGTACCGTCGAAATGCTTAATGAAGCGGCTTCTTACAAATTCAATGTCCATAATGATAATGTATTTAAGGGTTAATTTTCAATTGGTTCGTTTTTAGGATCATTCAACGGGGATATCCTTGTTGACATTTTTGCAGCCTACCAGTCCGTAGAACAGCAGGTAAGCCAGCATGAAGATGATCAGCCAGTAGCTGGCCATATAGCCGACTGCATCGGAGATGACCTGCTGGAGCAACGGGAAGATACCGCCACCCACAACCATCATCATAAAGATACCTGATGCCTGTGCGGTGTATTTGCCAAGACCTTCAACGGCAAGATTGAAGATACCTCCCCACATGATAGATGTGCAGAGACCGCAAAGTACGAGGAACAGTGCACTGATAGGAACTTTCGGAGTTTCCAGAGAACGCATCACGTCAGCCGGTGTCATGTGAGAAGCACTCAGCAGTTCTGCCTGTGCAGAAAGGCTTTCTTCAGACGGGTTGGCGATAAATGCGCTGATTTCATTGGCAGGCATGCCGGCATTAGTCAGGATTTCCGTTGTCTTTGCAACCGGATCGTATACCATGGTCGGTACGTTGATACCCACATTCTTCGGAGTGAAGATAGCGATCAGAGTGAAAAGAATAGCTGTTGTAGAAACGGCAATCAGCTGAGTACGGGTAGAAACTTTACCGCTGATCACACTACTGGTCAGACGGCCTACCAGCATCAGCAGCCAGTAGATTGCAGTGATGGCACCACCGATGGCTGCACCATTGGCCAGGATACCGGCTCCCTTGTCGCTTGAGTCAGCCAGGTAGAAGTTCAGGGTACCCGGGATACCGATTTCAATACCTACATAAATGAAGATACCGATAACGCCCAATACGGTGTGACGGAAGCTCCAGGGGCTGTGTGAGAATTTAACCTTTTCTACTTTACCTTTTCTCAGGTGAGGTTCCGGAATGCTTACAAATGAAATGATGATAAAGGTTACAGCGAATACACCCATGGCGATGAAGAGCAGGGGCACAACGTCTGTCATGGCAGTTTTCGGAGTTACGGTTCCGATCAATACACCTACGAAGAGCGGTGTCAGTGTAGCAGAAAGTGAGTTGACAGCACCACCCAGCTGGATCAGCTGGTTACCTTTGTTACCACCGCCTCCCAGAAGGTTCAGCATCGGGTTTACTACCGTGTTCAGCATACATACACTGAAACCGCAGATGAAAGCACCCAGCAAATAGATGATAAAGTTCATCTTGATGGAATATTCTCCCAGTGCGAATACTTCGGTTTCTGCGCCGAAAGTACTGGACAGATACTGTACCAGCAAGCCTACGAAACCGACAGCCATGGCAGTTAGTGAAGTTTTCTTATAACCGATCTTGACCAGCATGTTTCCGGCAGGAATACCCATGAACAGATAGGCCAGGAAGTTCATCATGTTTCCCATCATACCCAGGGTGTTTGCTCCTGCATATTGGTTTTTCCAAATGGTACCGAAAGGAGCGGCCAGATTGGTTACGAAGGAAATCATTGCAAAGAGGAAGCACATGGCAACAATTGCAATGAGATTACCGTTTTGTTTTTGTTGATTCATTCTTTTAAATAATTATAAGTTGTTATTAAAGGTTAGTTTCGATTATTCTTCTACGCCAAATTTGTAAATAGTGACCTGATGATAGGTGTCGCCCGGGTTCAGGATAACCGGCGGGAAATGTCCCTTATTGGGAGAATCCGGGAAATGTTGTGCTTCAAAGCAGATAGCACTCCGTTTGGGGAAGGTTGCTCCGTGCCAGCCGCTGAAACCGTTGGCCCAGTTGTGTGTATAGACTTGTACGCCCGGTTCAGTGGTATATACTTCCAGACTGCGTCCGCTTTCCGGTTCCACACATTTGGCTGCGAAGGTCAGTGTACCGGGTTCCTTCTTGTTCAGCACGTAGCAATGGTCATAACCGGCTCCGTAAACCAGCTGTTGGAACGGTTCATTGATGCGGCTTCCCACTGTGTGCGGTGTGCGGAAGTCCATAGGAGTTCCTTCCACTTTGGCGATTTCGCCGGTCGGGATGGAAACTTCATCCATGGGGATATAAAAGTCTGCGTTGATAGTGACGATGTTGTTTTCCACGCTCGGAGTGGGATTGGCAAGTCCTGCCAGATTGAAAAATGCGTGGTGTGTAAGATTGACGATAGTCCGTTGGTCGGTAATGGCTGAATAAGTAATTACCAGTTCATTCTGGTTGGTGAATGTATATACAACCGTTACATCCAGATTTCCGGGGAATCCTTCTTCTCCGTCGCGTGAAAGATAGCGAAGAGTCAGGCTTTGCTTGCTGGTCTGTTCTGCATCCCATACGCGTGCGTGAAAACCGGTAGGTCCTCCGTGCAGGGAGTTGGGTCCGTTGTTGATGGTCAGCTTGTATTCTTTGTTGCCAAGTTGGAACTTTCCTTTGGCAATACGGTTACCGTAACGTCCGATCAGTGTGCTGAGGAAAGGTTCCGGGCTGTTGATGACTCCTTCAATGGAATCGTGTCCCTGTACCACATTGGCCAGTTTTCCGTTTCGGTCGGGAACCATCAATGCGGCAATGGCTCCTCCGTAATTGGTGATGGCTACTTCAGCACCTTTATCGTTGGAGAGTATAAACAGATCGGTTTGTTTACCGTCAATTGTCTTCTGAAAGTCAGCCCTTTTGAGGCCGCTTAAATTGTCTTCTTTGTAAAATGTGTCATTCATATATTAAAATGTTTAATTTGTACAATGAAATTTCTATGCAAATAAAAAGATTTTATTCAAAATACCCAAACATTTTGTTTGAAAAGAAATTGCGTTATTTATTTAAAGATAATAAATCGGCCACAATGAAACTGCTTCCGCCTACAAAGATGAAGTCTTTTTCCGTAGCTTCACTTTGGGCAGCTTTCAGTGCTGTGGCTACATCCGGATAACTTTCTCCTTTCAGGCCATGAGATGCGGCCAGTTCTTTCACCTTGTCGGCCGGAAGTGCACGCTGTACACTGGCTTGAGTGAAGTAGTAGCGGGCTTCTTTGGGAAGCATGGCGAGTACTCCGCTGATGTCTTTGTCGTTAACCATTCCGATAACGATGTGAAGGGTATCATAAGTCTGGTTACGGAGTTGCTCCACGATATAGCGGATACCTCCGGTGTTATGTCCTGTGTCACAGACAATGGTGGGGTTGGAACCCAGTTTCTGCCAGCGGCCCATCAGTCCCGTAAGGCTGCATACATGAGCGAATCCTTCACGTACGTTGGCTTCACTGATTGAATATCCGGCTTGCTTTAATTGGCGGATGGCAGATAAAAGTGTATTGGTGTTTTTTAACTGGTAATATCCTCCCAGCTCACCCTGCAGGTCGGGATAATCACTGGTTTGATAAGTCCAGGTACCGTCTGCATTCTGACGGGCATCTTTCAGCAGCTGTTCTTCTTCTGCAAAGATCAGGGGAGCATGAGCTTTCCATGCTTTTTCTTCGAATACCGGACGGGTTTCAGGGGTCGTTTCTCCGATGACTACCGGTACGTAATCTTTGATGATACCTGCTTTCTCTGAGGCAATCTGTGCCAGGGTATTTCCCAAAAACTGCACATGGTCAAAGCTGATGTTCGTGATCAGGCACAAGTCCGGATGGATGATATTGGTGCAATCCAGTCTGCCTCCCAGTCCGACCTCCACAACTGCTACATCTACCTGCTCTTCTGCAAAATAATGAAAGGCCATGGAAGTGGCCAGTTCGAAGAAAGAAGGGTGAAGCGGCTCGAAGAAACGCCGGTGCTTTTTGACGAAATCAACTACAAACTCCTGGGGAACAGGCGTTCCGTTGATTCGGATCCGTTCACGGAAGTCTACCAGATGTGGAGACGTGTAGAGTCCGGTCCGGTAACCGGCCGACTGAAGGATAGCTGCCAGGGTATGTGAGCAGGAACCTTTACCGTTGGTTCCTGCTATGTGGATCGTACGAAACTTCTGATGAGGGTGACGGAAATGATCATCCAGAGCATACGTATTGGACAGTCCTTCCTTGTAGGCAGCCTTTCCTATATGTTGAAAAAGAGGAGCGCTGTTATAGAGATAGTTAAGAGTTTCCTGATAGTTCATAAATCCATTCCTTTTTAGGTTATGGTCGCAAAGATAGCGAGAACTGGCGGATTTTGTACATGAAAACAGGCAAAATCATATCTCGTCCGGCCAGGGACAGGGCTTCCCGGTAGCTTTGAAAGAAGGGCGTTGTCCGCCGGAACTGCGCAGAAAATTGCCCAGATCTTTTGACAGGCGTTTCACGACCTCAGGATGGCTGGCTGCCAGGTTGTGCTGTTCGCTGATATCAGCCGGAATATCATACAGCTCTTTTTGTCCGGTTTCGTAGAAATAGATGAGTTTCCATTTGCCCTGACGGATGCTGCAGGTTGCTCCGATTCCGGGTCCTGCTTCTCCCCACAGGTTGGGGCAGTTCCAGTAAAGGCTCCGTCCTTCCGACGGGTCTCCGGTCTGTTTGAGCAGAGGGACAAAACTTACTCCGTCTATTGTTTGCGGGACTTTCCAGTCTGTGATGCCGGCCATTTCGAGAATTGTCGGGAAATAGTCCTCAGCCAGCAGATAGCGGTCGCACCGGGAAGAGGGCTGGGTAACTCCCGGCCAGCTGACAATCATCGGTTCACGGATTCCGCCTTCGTAAGCCGATCCTTTACCGCAGTTGAGAGGAGCATTTTGGGTGTAAAGCGGTTCATCGCGCCAATGACTTCCGGTTGCATAGCCTCCGTTGTCCCCCATAAACAGAATAATGGTGTTGTCGGCCTCTCCGTTTTTTTCAAGCCAGTCCATGATATCTCCCAGACTTTTGTCCATTCCTTCAATCAGGGAAGCGTAGGCAGCTTCTTTATCCGACATTCCTTTTTGCTTGTACTTTTCGAAATATCTGGTGTCCTTATCAATCGGAATATGGATGGCATAGTGGGACATATACAGATAGAACGGCTGATTGTATTGTTTGGCTTTGTCCAGTGCCTTCAAAGCTTCCTGAGTCAGGGCCTCTGTGACGAAGGTTCCTGTTTGCCAGTATTTCTCCAGTCCGGGTACAGACATCAGGGAAGTGGGGTTTCCCTGTGCGTCGTGTCCGTAGTTCAGTTCGCTCAGGTAAGTGGCCAGTCCTCCCGCGGCGTGTCCGGCAATGTTTGTCTCAAATCCGAAGTGACAGGGATCTTCCCCCGGGGTGTCAATGGCCCCCCAGTGTGCTTTCCCACAATGAATGGTATGATAGCCGCTTTCTTTCAGTAACTGAACGAAAGACTTGGCCACGAACGTATGACTGGTTCCGCCGGTTTGTGCAATTCCGTTCCAGTTCCATTCCGGCAATTGCAGCGTTTCACTTTCAGCATCGGTCGAGCGGTTTTTCTGTAATGTCCAGTTGGTTACCCGATGACGGGCTGCATTGGCACCGGTCATCAGGCTGCATCGTGTCGGCGAACTGATGCTGGAGGCATAGGCCTGGGTAAACATCATTCCCTGACGGGCCAGACGTTCCATGTTGGGAGTTTCATAAAGCTGGTTATAGGGTGTCTTCTCTGTCCAGAAAGGCAGGGAAGTATCCTGCCATCCCATATCATCGACCAGAAAGAATATGATGTTGGGACGTTTGTCTGGCTGGTTTTCGGCTGATTGTGCATACAGGGAAGCGGACAGCGGAAGTAGTCCGAATGTCCCTAATAAAATTTTATTCATGTGCTCAGTTGGTTAAGGTTCTACATGATAAATACTGAAATTGGTAATGCAAGGATTACCCTCGCTTTTTTCTATGACGAGGCGGAACGCGTCAGCTTCAACGGCGGGGAAAGATTCAATTCGCTTATGGCCGACAGAGGTTCCCCGGGCAATAGCAGACCATTTTCCGTTCAGGCGTGCTTCTACCCGGTAAGCGCGGATTCGTTCTCCCTGAGTAATGTCTTCCTGAATGATGTAATAGTTGGCTTGTGTACCTTTCCCGGTTTTCAGGGTCAGTGCTTTCTTGCTTCCGCTGGTTTGGGCCAGAGGTTTTTTGAAGCGTCTGTTGATTTCCTGTCCCCATTCTTGCAGACGTTTGACATCCTGCTGGGAAATCAAGCCTTCCGGATTGGGAGTCAGACCGACAATCAGTGTAGCATTTCTTCCTACTGATTTTTCGTACATATCCATCAGGTTGCTCAACGGATAAACAGCCTTGTCGTCATCTCCCGGTTCCCAGAACCATTCGTGACGGCCGTTATATCCTCTCAGCGGAGTGTCGGCCATGGCAGGTACCCAGTATTTGCCTTCCGGATCGCCATGAGCGAGCAGCTTGTTGTGATCCTGAACACCGTCGGTTGCATTGCTGTGACTGTATGGATAAGGGAAAGTGGACCAGCACGGATAACCCACTGTTCCGCTTTCAGAGCCTCCCCAACGGAGATCTGCCCGGCTGACATTGTGATAGAAGAGACAGTTGGGCTGATATTTGTTAACGATGGGTTCTACGTCCGGACCCATGCCTTTGGGATCGTCTGCACCTCCGTCAAACCAGATCATGAAAAGTTCTCCATAACGGGTACAGAGTTCAGTAACCATTTTTTCGCACAGGTGTCTGTACCATATCTGGCGGTTGCGGGCAAATTCGCCTTCTCCTTCCGCCTTGAAATTATGGATACCTAACAGAGAGTTCCATCGGATGCCAATATAAATACCCGGCTGTATACCATATTTGCGGCAGGAGTTGACAAAATCGCGGACGATATCGCCTTTTCCATCACGCCATTTGACGGCTTTCAGACAGTAGGGATTTACATCACTTTGCCAGAGACCGAATCCGGTTTCATGAGTTGCTGTAAGTATGGCAAATTTGGCACCGGCTGCTTTCGCTGCTTCGATCCACTGGTCTGTGTTCAGCTGGGTGGGGTTAAAGATGTTGTAGTCTTCAACGGGATTGATCCGGTTGTTCCCTTGTCCGTAAATCTGTCCGTCGAAAACGTGCAGGTCATAATGGAAGACCACCCCCAATTCGGCTTCATGCCATTTCAGCTGATGCGGAGCCGGAACGGGCAGATTAGAGACATTTTGAGCCTGGCATATGGTTGTGGTTAACAAAGCCAGAAGGATGCAAGTCTGTTTGATTCTGGAAAAGATGCTTCTTTCTTTCATATTTTCATAAGGTAAAAATTGAGTATTCAAAGATACTTCTTTAAAAAGTAAAAAATGAATATTCCCGGTCTTTTTTGTTCATGTCAGATCTGGATATTCATAAAAAAAGCTGGAGAACGTTCCCAAAAGTTTGGGATTGCTCTCCAGCTCGTGTCATGACTATATAGGTTTAATCCCCTTCCGGTAAACTGTTTGTTTCAATTTTCCAGCCCGGATTCTGGTAAATTGCAGAGGTTGTATAGTCAGATGAACCTTCCTCTGCGGTTGTCAGACGGAAATGATCGAAGGCTATCGGGTTCAAATACTTATTGGGGTTCCAATTGTATCCGTTGAATGCGATGTTGTTGGTCAGAACCCGGTAAGGCATCATGTAAACTCCGTCAGCTTTGGCTGACACATTTGAATCTTCAGCTCCGCTTTCTTTCAGTGCAATGACGTTGAGGGGTGCATCAAAATTACTTCCATTGAGTCCGGCGTCGGGAGTAGCATAGCGCTTGTAGTTTTTATCCCACAGATTGAATCCTTGTACGTGATAGTTTTGCATCATATCAAGAGATCTCCATCGTTTCAGATCTTCAAAGCGCAATCCTTCTGCAGCCAGTTCAATGCGCCGTTCGCGTCTTATATTATATAAGGTGGAACTTACCAGATTTTCTCCTGAGTAACGTGCCAGATCGTTTTCTTTTGTTACGTCTGTCAGATCAATGGTATGCTGGATTGTATTGGGGGCAATGCCTCCGCGGGTTCGGAGAGCTTCCCAGTATTTCATGCTGTTGGCGTCCAGGTTTCCATTGTTCAGTTCACAGTCTGCTTCCATATAATTCAGGTAAGCTTCTGCTGCCCGGAATACAACACTGGCTGTTGTAGCAGGAAGAGTAGGTCCCTGTTCCGGATCTGTTGTTAATCCTTTTTTGATGGAATAGCCCGTTGGACATCTGTTTTCGGAAATTTCGGTAATCGGAGCCCGATAGTAATAACCTGCTTTATCGATTTTAGCTTCGGTCATTGTGGCAGAGGTAGTTAGCAGATCACCCGGAATAAGAACATTATCCAGCAGTCTGGGATCTCTTCCATAAGCAACATTTTCGTAAGTTTTGTCACCCTGATAGTCGCTGGAAGCATAGATGGGGGTACCATCCTGCATCAGGAATGATTCTACCATACTCCGGGTAAATCCGGAGTTTCCGCCTCCGTTACGCTGGATATATCCGACAACAAAGTGATTGACAGCCGGTGTCATGGTTCCGTCATATTGTTTCCATAACAGAGCTTCTGTGGAACTGCTCAGACTCTGGCTGTTGAATAACTTTGAATAGCTGGCATCCAGTGCATGGTTGTCTGCTACAATTTGCGCGGCCTCTTTAGCTTGTGTCAGGAAATAGTTGATTTCTTCTTCAATATTGATTGTGAAATCTTTCAGGTAATCTTTGTCTGCTCCTGGCCATCCCGGTCCTCCCGGAACCCGGTTGGTCCCTTTATGATACTTTTCCCAGGTACCTTCAAATAAAGCAATACGACTTTTAAGTAACGCAGCACAGTCTTTGGTCAACCGGTTAGTCATGGGAGGAGTGGCACTCATGTAATGGTAGGCTGAGTCCAGATCTGAAATGATAAAGCGGGCAACTTCGTTTCGGGGACGTCTTTTGCTGGCTTCCCGTACGGCGTCATAATTGTCTGCAATCATTTCCTTGATAATGGGAAAATCGCCCAGGGAGATCAATTTTTCGGCATAGATATAAGCCCGGAAGAAGTACATTTCACCCAGATAGTGATTGTTGTTTGCAGAATTTTCAATCTCTCCGTTTTCCAGACGGGGACGGACTGTGTTTATGAAATAGTTGGCTGTACGGATATTGCCGAAGTCCCAGTCTCCTCCGTTTTGTGCCACGCGGGTTTGACCTTTCACAAACAGATCATTGGGAGATGATCCGGCCTGATTGTCACTGTCGTTGTCGTCATCGAACGTACCCAGGCCATATCCGGCATGTACAGGGAATATTCCATACATGTTGGCTGTGTAGGCAGACAAGTCATTTTCGTTGAACAGATATTGGGATGTCGGCACAGAGTCCAGTGGTTCTCTGTCTAAGAAGTCGTTACAGGAGCTGCTGGCTAAGGCTATAAATCCAATTGCCAGAATATATAGTTGTTTTTTCATACGTTCGTTGGTTTAAAGGGTAAGATTAAGACCGAAAGAGAATGTTTGGGACAAAGGATAGGTTTTTCCGCTTGACCATTCGTTGGCTGCTGTTGCTTCGGGGTCAAACATACCGGCAATGCCTGTAAGGGTAAACAGGTTTTCGCCACTGAAAAATACGCGCAGTCTGTCAACATGCAGTTTGTTTGTCCATTCTTGAGGGAAAGTGTAACCGATCTGCAGGTTTTTCATACGCATATATGCAGCATTTTGCAAATAGCGGGTCTGGGTATATTTGTTCTTGTTTCCTTTGTCTCCGATATAAGCTTTCGGATAATAGGAATCTACATTGGGACTGAATACGGAACTTGTGTTTTCCGGACGGAAATAATCCAGGTGCTGTTTCAAGCCTGTAGACTGCCATTCGCCGCCGTCTCCACCCCAGAACAAAGGACCGCTTACCCACAAATCACGTTTCATGACACCCTGGAAGAACATTTGAACGTCGAATCCTTTCCAGTTGGCTCCTAAGGTTAAGCCGAAGCGGAACCGGGGGGTACTGTTTCCGATTACTTTGAGGTCTCCGTGATTTCCCAAAGTGTTGTTTCCGTTGTCGATGACACCATCGCCATTCAGATCCTTGTACATGATATCTCCGGCTCCCCATTCAGAACCTAATTTGCTTTGGTCGTGAGTACTCAGCCAGTTGTTCATTTCTTCATCTGATTTGGCTATTCCGGCCGTTTCATATCCCCAGATTTCTCCTAATACCATGCCGTTGTAGTAAGTATTCAATGACATGGATTCATTCGGATATTTGGTTACTTTAACCCGGTTATCAGACAGGTTGAAACCTACGTTGTAGTTGACTTTTCCGATACGGTCTTGCCAGTTGATCTGCAAATCCCATCCTCGGTTGTCAAGTGTTGCATTGTTGGTGTTCGGTAAACTGATACCTAATGCCGCTCCGATTTCAGCAGGAGGACCTACCATATCTCTGGTCTGCCGGATATAGTATTCGAAATATCCGGTCAGCCGGTTGTTGAAGAATCCAAAGTCAAGTCCGAAGTTGGTATTGTAAACCTTTTCCCAAGTTAACGTACTGCTGACAACTCCCGGAGCACCGGCTACGGTAGGACGGACACCATTCATCAGCCATCCGCCTCCGTTGGCTGTCACACTTTGTGAAAGGTAGAACGGATAGTATGAACTTGTGTTCTGATTTCCCAGCATACCCCATGAAACGCGAGGCTTGAGGATATTGATGATATGACTGATGGGCTGGAAGAATGATTCGCGTGCTGCATTCCATCCTAAAGAAAACGAGGGGAATACATTCCAGCGTTGATCACGTAGGAATCGTGAAGATCCATCATAGCGGATGTTGAATTCAGCCAGATAACGGTCGTCATAATTGTAATTGATTCGTCCGAAGAAACCGGCAGTAGCCCAGTCGTATACATAAGCATTGTTTATTTTGTCTTCGCCTACAGATGCACTGATTTCTGGAATGGAAGGAGTGATCACGTTATCACGTTGTGCCGATAAATCACGGTATTTGTTTTCTTCTGTGTTCATACCGGCCATGAATTTCAGATTATGTTTGTTTAAATCCAGAGTATAATCTGTATAAATGGATGTGGTATAGAAGTTTGTATTTGAAAACGAACTGCGTGCAAAGGTTGCTCCGGGGGAATAATCACCGGCAAAGGCCATTGCTACCGGTTGATTGTCTATGTTGTACTCATAAATAGCATTCAGGTTGGTCTACTGGTTTTCATTGATGATTCTCAGACCTCCTTCCACGTAGATATTCCAGTTTTTCAGTGGATGGAGAACCAATTGTCCTTGCAGGTAAATATTATCATTGTGAGTTTTTGCACGACCGCCTTCTGTCAATTGGGCAAGTTTTCCATTGCGCATGTAGTGGCCGTTAGGATCTTTGAATGGCATCATAGGCCACATGCGGGCAATGTCATGATAAAGCAGTCCTCCCATATCGGAGTACAAAGGATTATCCAGATCAAAGCGAATAAACTTTGTATTGATGTTGAAATCAATATATTTGTTGATTTGCGTGTTGACTTTAGCTGTAAAGTTATAACGTTTCAGGTTGTCATTACCATAACGCAAATTACCGTTTTGGTTCAGATAGTTTCCTGATACATAATATTGCAGTTTCTCTGTTCCTCCATTCAGACTGATGTTGTGTTCATTGCTCCATGCCCATTTGAAATGCACTTTATACCAGTCCACATTGTCATTGGCCTTTTCGTGGAAATGCCAGTTCGTTCCGTTGGGAACAGTTGTGTCCGTGATTTTTCCGGCCATGTAATCCTGGATGCGTTGCATCGTTTCCTCAGTGAAAATGATCTGATTTCCCTGATTAACGGACATCTCATTGAAATAATTGGCAAAGCTGTAAGAGTCTAGCAGTTCCGGAAGGTTGGTCGGACCTGAATATCGGAAGTTATTGTTATAATTAACTTGCATTTTTCCGGCTTTACCTTTCTTTGTCGTAATCAGAATTACACCGAAGGCTGCACGTGATCCGTAAATGGATGATGAAGCGGCGTCTTTCAGAACCGAAATATTTTCAATATCATCCGGGTTCAGATTATTCATATTACCTTCAATACCGTCAATCAGGACCAGAGGGCTGGCGCTGGACCCTGTACCAATGGTTCCTGTACCGCGGATATTTACGTTCATGGATTGTCCCAACTGTCCTCCAAGATCAGAAGCAGAAAGGTTTAATCCGGGGACGGTTCCTTGCAGAGCCTGCCCGACCTGAGATACAGGACGGGATTCCAGGACCTTAGTGTCAACTGTAGAAACGGCTCCTGTCAGGTTAATCTTCTTTTGGGTACCGAATCCTACCACAACAACTTCGTCCAAAACTTTTGTGTCTTCCTGTAGTATTACATTCAGAGGGGAGCCATTCCAGACCATTTCAATGTCTTTGTATCCAATGTAGGAGATCTGGATGGTCGTTCCAGGAGTAATGTTGGAAAGGCTGAATTCTCCGTTCAGATCTGTGATCGTTCCATTGGTTGTTCCTTTGACCACAACCGAAGCACCGATGATGGTTTCACCGGAAGCATCTTTTACAATACCCGTACATGGATTGTTTTGTTGGATTTGCTCCACAACATCACGATGTGTGATACCGGCATGTGTCAGACTGGTGGGTAATCCTGCCAGTAGTAGTAACATGCTTACTGGTCGAATAGTTTTAAGCATAGTTTTTATGATTGTATTTTTGCTGTAGCAAATGAGAGTTTTCAGATCGGTAATCTCCTTCTGTTACAGCCGGTTTATAAAAAGTAGTGTCCGCAAAGATAGGTTTGCTCATTGATCTGGCAAGAATTATCTTATAAATTTACATTTTTTATTCGTTTAATGTTTTACAAATATCTTTTAATCAGATATTTATGTTCAGGATTATACCTTTTTTTTACCAATGGCTTATTTTTAGAGTTTTATGGGATATACCTTAGTTTATATAGAGGATGAAATGAAATATAAAAAGAGAAAAAGAACTTTTTTTATGATATTTCGACCAGTAAAGCGTAAATATGTAATGTTTCCAAAACCTTAAAAACTTGTTTTTTCGGATTATTTTTTTCATTTCATTGCTGATTGTATGAGATTCGCTACATTTGCAAAATGAAAGAATACGTTAATCTTGAAAAATAATCAATAGAATCATGAGAAAAACTTTTTTAGTATTAGGACTGATGGGTACTCTGTCCCTGGGAAGTGTTTATGCACAGGAATTTCATTTGCAGCCGACTCCTCAGGAATATCAGGCCGGTCAGGATTCGGTGATGGTTCCCGTGCAATATAGTCTTCAGGCTGAGACTGCTTTTCGTGAAACTCCTGCTTTTCATCTGTTGAATACTTTGTTCCCGAAAGGGGAAGGAAAGGATGGATTCCCTGTTTATGTAGGAGTGAAGGGGGATAAATCTGTCAAGAAATATGTCCGCCGGGTTCCCAAACAGGCAGAAGGATATTATTTAGGCATTGAGAAAGACCGTATCGTTATTGTCGGTGCCGATGAGCGTGGTGCCTATTATGGTGTGCAGACGCTGGCACAGCTGATGACATTGGGCAAGTTGCCTTTGGCAGAAGTGACCGACTATCCCGATGTGCCTTATCGTGGAGTTGTAGAAGGCTTTTATGGTACTCCCTGGAGTCATGAAGCCCGTCTCCGTCAGCTGGAATTCTACGGACGCAACAAGATGAATGTCTATTTGTATGGCCCGAAGGATGATCCTTATCACAGCACTCCGAACTGGCGCAAGCCTTATCCTGCAAAGGAGGCTTCCCAGCTGAAGGAACTGGTGGACAAGGCCAATGAAAATGGTGTAATATTTTACTGGGCTATTCATCCGGGACAGGACATCAAATGGAATGAAGAAGACCGTGACCTGCTGTTGAAGAAGTTTGAAAGTATGTATCAGTTGGGGGTACGTGCCTTTGCGGTGTTCTTCGATGACATTTCCGGCGAAGGAACCAAGGCTGAAAAGCAGGCTGAGTTGCTGAATTATCTGGATGATCATTTCGTGAAGGTGAAAGGCGATGTGGAACCGCTGGTCATGTGTCCTACGGAATATAACAAGTCGTGGTCGGACGTAAAAGGCGGATATCTGACTACGTTGGGTGATAAACTCAACAAAGGTATTCAGATCATGTGGACCGGTAACCGGGTCATTGCCTGCATCGATAAGGAATCAATGGATTTCATCAATCCTTTGCTGAAACGTAAGGCTTATATCTGGTGGAACTTCCCGGTGTCCGACTATGTACGTGATCATTTGCTGATGGGACCGGTTTATGGAAACGGTCTGGACATCAAGGATGATATGTCTGCCTTCGTTTCCAATCCGATGGAACGTGCTGAAGCTTCGAAGATTGCGTTGTACAGTGTGGCTGATTATGCCTGGAATCTGGAGAAATATGACAGCAATGTTTCCTGGAAACGTGCTATCCGTGATCTGATGCCGAATCATGCTGCTTATCTGGAAACCTTTGCAGCCCATAACTCCGACCTCGGAGAAAACGGACACGGTTTCCGTCGGGATGAGTCTGTAGCCTTGCAGCCGGCACTGAAGTCTCTGCTTGCTGCTTATGAAAAGAATGGAGGAATGGATGAGGCTGCATATAAGCAGGTGGCTGAAGAATGTGACAAGATCATTGTGGCAGCCGACCGGTTGCTTGCTTCCAAAGAAAGCCGGGAACTGATTGAGGAAATCAAGCCGTGGCTGATGCAGTTTAAACTGATCGGAGAATACGGACGTGAAGTGCTGAAGATGGTTCGTCTGCAGAAACAGGGAGGACAGGAGTTTGTTGCTATACATGATCATGCCCAGGCTCTGCAAACCCTGATGTATGAAGTGGATGCTACTTATAACCAGAATCCTTATCAGCCGGGAGTGAAGAGCGGAAGCAAATACCTGTTGCCTACCTTTAACAGTCTGTTTGAAACTTCTACTCAGCGTTATAATAAGGCTGCCGGTACGACATTGGATTCACGTGCGGTATATATGCCTTATACATTAAGCAGCAATGTCAAGCAGCTGGCTCTGCTTCCGATGCGTCAGAAAGGTAAGGGAGGAAATGTCTCTCCGTCAAACGAGGTGATTATCTGGCAGGCCGGAGGTGAAGTTGCGGTAGCTATGGATTATGTCCGTACGCTGGAAAGCTTGCTGGTGGACCTGGGTACACAGGGAGCTGAAAAGGACTTCCGTCTGGAGATCAGTGCTGATGGAGTAAACTGGAAGACAGTTGACTTGCGTCCTGTGCAGGGCCGTACTTTGCTGAGTGCGGAAGTCAGCGGCATGAAAGTGCTGAAGATCCGTTTTACCAATGTTTCAGGCAGCGAACAGAAAGTTTATTTCAAGCAGTTCCGTTTCGTTGAACAATAAAACTTACTGATAAAGTCAGCAGAAGCATTCTTTGCTTCTGCTGAATACAATCATTCTACCACCAGGCCGCTGCTCCGTTGGGATATCTCCGGCCTTCCACACCGATACTGATCGAACTGCTTTCGCCCAGTTTGAAGTTGACCATGCCTCCCAGCCGGTCGGGTGCGAAGTTAGGCAGGGGGTAATACGGGAAGGAACGGTCGGGCATCAGCGACTTGTTGCCGTAAGCGTAGAGACTGATCCGGTCGTTGACCTGAAAGGCTGCAACGGCGGCAATACCTACCTGCCGGTAGTTGATGAATCCCCAGTTCATGTTGCTGGCATAAACTCCTCCGGCCACACTGAAACGTTTGGTGAGAGGGAGCGCATACATAAAGGCGGCATCTTGTCCGAAGCCGGCTCCGGAAGGGGCGTATTTGCTGGGGCTGAAAGTTACGTGCAGTCCGATGGAAGCATTGAATCCCTGGTGAAGTTCCCAGCTTGCATAGCCGTAATCCAGCGGACTCAGTCCGTACATGCCGAAAGGCCGGTAAATGCTGCTCTGGGGAACAGGGGAGGGAATACTGAATTTCGCACTGTCCGATTTCAAGGTATCCGGCAGTGGCTGTATGTTTGGTGATTCCATGATCTGCTTATCGGGCAGGGACGTTTCGGTTTGTGCCTGACAGAGAACCGGAAGAAAGGAGAGTGTCAACAAGAATGAAAGAAACTGTTTCATGGCATTTTTCTTTATTTCTCCAAAGATATGGAATATTTGGAGTTCCTGAATCAGTTGTTGACTCTTTTAATGAGAAATTTACTTTTCTTGCTATTTTCTGATCATCAGGGAAAGACGGAATATTTTCGCTTTCCCTGATGATTTTTTATGAGGTCATCAATGCTTTTTCTCCCGGATATTGGTTCTGTGTCCGTAGATGGTGACGGCTACGAAGCAGATGAAGGGAAGAATGAAAGACAGATTGACGGCCGGGAATCCACAGAAGCTGCCCATATCGATGATGGAAGCCTGTAACGGCGGAAGTACGGAGCCGCCGAGAATGGCCATAATCAGTCCGGCTGCACCAAACTTGGCATCATCGCCAAGACCCTGGAGAGCGATACCGTAGATGGTGGGGAACATCAGTGACATGCTGGCAGAAACGCCTACCAGACAGTACATACCCCAGATGTTTTGCAGCGTGATTACTCCCACTGTGAATACGCAGGCTGCAATGGCCAGTGTTTTCAGCAACAGACCGGGATTCAGATACTTCAGCAGGAAGGTACAGATGAAACGGCTTACGCAGAACAGTCCCATGGCAATGATGTTATACTGCTGGGAGAGTACCTCTGCGTCCTGTTCTTCCATTCCCATTGAGGTAAATAAGTGAGTTCCATACTGAATGATGAAAGTCCAGCACATGATCTGTGCGCCGACATAGAAGAACTGGGTGATAACTCCTTCGCGGTAATGCTTGCGATGGAAGATGCGTTTCAGGGTCGGGACAAAATCAATCTTGTGCGACTGATCCTTGTTGAGCGGCATTTTGGAAATCCGGATGACGATCAGCATCACTACGATGACAACACCTATGATGAGGTAGGGGGCTGTCAGTGTCTGCAGGTCTGCATCCCGGATTGCTTCAAACTCACTGAGTGACAGTTGGGCCCGTTCAGCGGTATCCATCGGATGGAGCCGGTTCTGAATGAAGTTCATGGCTACAAACATACCCAGCAGGGAGCCGATCGGATTGAATGCCTGAGCCAGGTTCAGTCTGCGGGTAGCTGTTTCTTCGGTTCCCATGGAAAGTATGTAAGGATTACAGCTGGTTTCCAGGAACGAAAGTCCGCAGGTCAGGATGAAGTAGGCGATGAGGAAAGGATAATAGTTTCCCATCTTCATGGCCGGAAAGAAAAGAAAGGCTCCGAAGGCATATAGGCCCAGCCCGAGCATAACCCCGGCTTTATAGGAATATTTGCGGATGAACATGGCAGCAGGGAAGGCCATGGCAAAATAGCCTCCGTAGAAAGCTACCTGTACCAGTGAGCCTTCTGTTACGCTCATGCGGAATATTTTGGAGAAAGCCTTGACCATCGGATTCGTGATATCATTGGCAAATCCCCAAAGCGCGAAACAGGTTGTGATCAGAATAAAGGGAAACACGTAGTTGATGTTTCCTTCTTTCAATATCGGTTGATTGTTTTTTTTCATGGCATGCGTTTTAGATTTCAGGATATATGAACTTCGTTTTTGTTTTTAATGGCTCCGCATGCCTGAGCCTGCATCAGAATGTTTCCGATGGCAGTTGCTTCTACGGGTCCGGCAATGACCGGAATGCCCAGAGCTTCCTCTGTCAGTCGGTTCAGCAACTGATTCTGGCATCCGCCGCCGATGATGTGTAACTGTTGGATCGGCTCCGGAAGGAGGCTGTTCAGCTGTTCGATTCCTTTTTTGTAACGGGCAGCCAGTGATTTCAGTACACACATCACATAGTCACCTTTCGTTACAGGAACTTCCTGATGGTGGCTGAGGCAATATTCGGCGATGGCTTTTTCCATGTCAGCCGGATTGGTAAATACAGGATTGTCTACATCGATTATGCCGGATATCTGGCTTTCGGAAGCTTGCTGCAGCAAAGGACCGTAGCTGGTGTCAGCTCCTGCCTCTTTCCACTGCTGCATCAGACGTTGCAGAATCCAGAGTCCTGTAATGTTCTGAAGGAACTTGATTTTTCCTCCGGTGCAGCCTTCGTTGGTGAATCCTGCCTGGCGTGCTTCTTCGCTCAGGATCGGTTCATCCAGTTCCACACCCAGCAAAGACCAGGTTCCTGAACTGAGGAATGCACATCGGGAGGCTTTTCCTTCCGGGAAAGGAACGGCAAAGACAGCGCTGGCAGTGTCATGCGAACCGACGGCAATTACTTGAGTATCGGCTGGCAGTCCTGTTTCTGCTGCAATGGAAGGAAGAATGTTTCCCCGTGAAGTTCCCGGCATGACAATCTCTCCGAACAGGTGTGACGGGAAGCCCATCCGTTTGATCAGTTCCCAGTTCCAGGAACGTTCTCTGGCAAGAATCAGTTCGGAAGTAGAGGCGATGCAATATTCATTGTTGGCGGTACCGGTCAGGAAGTAGCTGAACAGGTCGGGAGTAAAAAGCAGTTTGTCTGCACATTCCAGCAGGTCCGGACATTCCTTTTTCATGGCATAGAGCTGAAAGAGGGAATTGATGGGCATCACCTGAATGCCGCTTTCCCGGTAATGTTCGGATGGTGACAAGGTTTTGAATACTTCTTCCGGAGCCCCTTCTGTATACGGGTCACGGTAGCAGCGGGGATTTCCCAGCAGATTTCCTGCACGGTCCAGCAGTCCGAAATCCACTCCCCAGGTGTCAATACCGATACTGGTGACATGATAGCCTTTTTGTACGGCAAGGCGGATGCCGTTTTTCATTTCTTCGAATAAGGACAGAAAGTCCCAATAGATATGGTTCCCCATCTTGATCTGTCGGTTGGAGAAACGGTAGATCTCGTCCAGATGCAGTTGTCCGCCGGTAATTTGTCCGGCAATGACGCGTCCGCTTCCTCCACCGAAATCGATGGCCAGATAAGTGTTGTTCATGATAGGATAATGGTTTTGGTCGGTTATAAAAACAATCCGGAGGATGTGTCAGTCTTGTTTCCTTTCTGGCGCATCCTCCGTTTTGTTCAGTCAGGTATTATTTGGTCTTCTTTCCCAGTACGTAGATATCCAGGTCTTCAATTTCCTGTGGTGTGAGTACAGAATAGTCTCCATGCGACTGCACAATGATGCGGCAGGCCATTTCGAAGAACATGGCTCTTTCGAATACCTGGTCGAAGTTGCTTCCGCATACCACCTGTCCGTGATTGGTCAGGAGGATTGAATTGTGATCCTTCATGGCTTCTACTACGGCATGAGCCAGTTCGGGAGATCCCGGTCTGTAGTAAGGAATGACAGGGATTTCGCGTCCTACGTGGCAGGGAACTTCAGCCGTTACGTTAAAGTTGGTCGGCTTCTTGTTCATACATGCTACGGCAGTGGCATATTCTGACTGGAAGTGCAGCACTACATTCACATCGGGACGTTCGCGGAGAATGCCCAGGTGGAAACCGCTTTCCATAGACGGTTTCACGCCATTCTTCACTTCACCGGTCGCAATGTTGCAGATGGATACTTTTTCTGCCTGCAAAGAGGGAACCCATGAACCGGTACCTGAAACCAGAGCTTCTTCGCCGATTCTCCAGGAAAGGTTTCCGCTGCTGCAGATGGTCAGTCTGGCATCTCCCACGCGGTGGGCCTGAGCCAGGAATTCTTGGATATGTTCGTTTGTGATCATAATACTTTCTGATAGAGATTAAGAATGATTTCTTTGTTTACTTCGCGCGGGTTACCGGGGGTGCAGACATCTGCAAAGGCAGCGTCGGCCAGCCGGTCCAGATCTTTTTCCTGGATGCCCAGTTCCGACAGATGCTGGGGAATACCTACACGGACAGACAGATCCTTCACGGCCTGTACGGCTGCGTCGGCAGCTTCTTCGCGGCCCATGCCGGGAACATATACGTCCATGGCTTTGGCGATCTGTACATATTTGTCGAGGGCAGCCGGTGCATTGAATTCCATGATGGTCGGCAGCAGCAGTGCGTTGGCAACTCCGTGAGGAATATCAAAGATTGCTCCAAGCGGGTGAGCCATGCCATGTACGACACCCAGACCTACATTCGAGAAGGCCATACCTGCGATATACTGTGCGACAGCCATACCGTTGCGGGCTTCCGGATTGGTCGGTTCCTTGACGGCTGTTTCCAGATAACGGTTAATCATTTCGATAGCCTTGATTTCAAACATGTCACTCATTTCCCAGGCACCTTTGGTAATCAGACCTTCGATGGCGTGTGTCAGAGCGTCCATACCGGTAGCGGCTGTCAGGCTTTTGGGCAGTGTGTACATCAGTTCGGCATCCACGATTGCGATGGCCGGGATATCGTTCGGATCCACACAAACCATTTTCTTCTGTTTCTCCTCGTCGGTGATCACATAGTTGATGGTCACTTCGGCTGCGGTTCCTGCTGTTGTCGGAAGTGCAATGATGGGAACAGACTTACGCTGGGTATCAGCCACGCCTTCCAGTGAAACTACATCACTGAATGAAGGATTGTTGGTGATGATACCGATGGCTTTGGCCGTATCGATTGACGAACCTCCGCCAATGGCCAGAATAAAATCCGCACCCGATTCGCTGAATGCCTTTACGCCGGCTTTCACATTGCTTACGGTAGGATTCGGCTTGATTTCACTGAACAGCTCGTAAGGAACGCCTGCTTCCTCCAGTACGTCGAGCACTTTCTGTGCCACGCCGAAGCGGATCAGTTCTTTATCGGTTGCCACCAGCGCCTTGTGGAGTCCCAGTCTCTTGATTTCCTGTGGAAGCATCTTGCGGGCACCCGGTCCGAAATAAGATACTTCGTTGAGTATAAAACGATGAATCATGATCTTAGAATGATTAAAGGTTTATTTGTAAATCGGACCATAGGTTGTACATGCACGGTAGTCAGCTCCTTCCTTGTCCATACCGAAGGCATTCCATGCAGCGGGACGGAAGATCTTGTCTTCATCCACATTGTGCATGCATACCGGGATTCTCAGGATGGAAGCAAGCGTGATCAGATCCTGACCGATGTGTCCGTAGCTGATAGCTCCGTGGTTAGCTCCCCAGTTGTTCATGACAGAGTATACATCCTTGAAAGCCGGTTTGTCGCACAGGCGGGGTACGAACCAGGTAGTCGGCCATGTACGGTCGGTACGTTCGTCAAGCAGCTTGTGGATTTCCGGATTGATTTCTACTGTCCATCCTTCTGCGATCTGCAGCACAGGACCGAGTCCTTTCACCAGATTCAGTCGGCTCATGGTAACAGGCATTCCACCTTTTGACAGGAAGTTGGATGAGAAACCTCCGCCGCGGAAATAATCACGGTTAGCCGGATACCAGGTAGTGGCTTCCAGACACTTGTTCATTTCTTCTTCGCTGATTTCCCAGTAAGGCTTCATGGTCGGGTTTCCGTTGGCATCCTGCTGCTGTCCGGTTCCGTCGAGAGTCGTTGCTCCTGAGTTGATCAGGTGAATAATACCGTTGGCAGCCATTCCGGTAAGTTCTTTGCCGGTTACGCGTTTCACAGCTTCCGGGCTCCAGTAAGTACGGACGTCAGAGAAGATCTGTGCGCGGTTGGTCAGCAAATGACCGAAGAGCATAGCCACGCCGTTGCAAGCATCGTTTTCGGTAGCCACAACGTAAGCTTCACGCAGACCGTTCCAGTCGAATGAGGTGTTCAGCAAAGCTTCCGAGTAGTCGCCGTTCGGATAGAAGTCGGTCCACTGGCGCTGTCCCTGGAAACCGGCAGCGATGGCGTTGTGTCCCAAAGCCTCTTCCTTGAAGCCCATTTCCTTGAGTTTGGGGTTGCCCTGCATCAGGTCGCGCATGATGATGGTCATCTTCACGATGAATTCCCAGTCAGCATCCTTTTCTGCACGGTTCTTGGCTTTTGCCGGAGTATTGAAGTCCTTACCTTCATTGCATTTGCAATGTTTTTCGGTCCAAGCCATGGCTTTTTCAAATTCTTCCTTGTCATAGATACCTTCAGTCATACGGCGGATGATTTCAGTCAGGTCAACTGATTCATTGCGCATGCCCAGATATTCCTGGAAGAAGTCCGGATTGACGATAGATCCTGCGATACCCATGGACACACTACCCATAGACAGGTATGACTTGCCTCTCATGGTAGCCACAGCCTGTGCTGCACGTGCAAAGCGGAGAATCTTTTCTGCTACGTCAGCCGGAATCGTATTGTCGTCCAGATCCTGTACGTCACGTCCGTAAATACCGAAAGCGGGCAAGCCCTTCTGAGCATGTCCGGCCAGTACAGCTGCCAGATAAACAGCTCCGGGACGTTCTGTTCCGTTGAATCCCCATACTGCTTTGGGATAATACGGATTCATATCCATGGTTTCTGCGCCATAGCACCAGCAGGATGTAACGGTAATAGTGGCGCCGACGCCTTCGCGTTCAAATTTTTCAGCACAGGCTGCACTTTCAGCCACACGTCCGATAGTACCGTCTGCGATGACACATTCCACAGGACTTCCGTCTCCGTTTTTAAGATTGCTGGTGATTAATTCGGCAACAGCTTTTGCCAGACTCATGGTTTTTTCTTCGAGGCTTTCACGAACTCCTCCCTGACGGCCGTCAATGGTCGGCCGAATTCCGATTTTCGGATATTTTTTCATGTCGTAATGATATTTTTTAGGTTAATGATGTGAACAAAAATAAGGCACTTTGTCCGAATAGCATAATAAAACGAATGATAATAACATTATTTAACCCGGCCTTATGGGGAAATTTGTGAGAAAGGATATTGAAAAAACGCCGAATTCTTTTTTTTACACGCCGAAACGTTTTATATCAAAGGGAAAGGTATTCTTCTCCGCCCTGTCCATAGCGGTTGATGCGGGCGGTTCCTTTTCCCCACCGGTCAAAGATCAGGATTTCATCCCTGCTCAGCATAAAGAAATGCTCAAGTGCATAGCGGAACTGGCTTAGCCGATGTGTTTCCTTGACTTATACAAAACCAGATTATTTCAATCCTACAAGGGTGATGTTACGCATGGGGTACGAACTGTAGGATTTATATGAATTGGTAGAAAAAGAAAACTCTGATTAGGGAAACGCATGGCGAAATTAGAAGGTTCCTGGATTTTTACTATCAAAATAGGCAGAAAAGAAATTTTGCAAAAATGTGATCTTCTGGCAATATTCCCCATGTTCTAGAATCTATTGAATACTCTTTATTGTCTCCTTGTACGAAATAAAAATTCATTGTAGATATTAATTCATCTTTACCTTTCACATTTTGGAATAAAAAAAAATGTTTTAAAGTATCTTGTTGGGCCTTTGAATAATTTCTTGTAGATACTTTCATTCCTTTATAAGGAATAACAGGAAGTAGTTCGTTTTTGAGGGAATAATACTTTATAGAATCTCCGGGCATACCAATACAACGTTTAATACCTATAGATGATAGATAGTAAGGCATGTTGAAAATAACGATGTCGTTACGTTTAATGTGAGGTCTTTTAAGTCTTTTGTATGTTTTTTTTGCGTGTAGTATAGTGTTGACGTATTTGTTGGGAAGTAAGTAATATCCTATTATATTTATCCACGGAATTTCAAAAATATTTTGTGGGCATCTTATTCCTGCTGAATATTTTGAAACCAAAATGTAGTTACCATCACCTATAGTAGGTTGCATAGAACTACCTTGAACTTTTATAACATCAATAAAAAAAAGTTTAATGATAATATTGATGGCTATAAGTAATACTATACTTAATTTCCACTTAATGTAGCTTTTCATGTTCTATGCGTATGTATTTAATAAGTAGTTCATCCATTTGGGGATTTAAGACAGGATTGCCAATAAGTTTTATAGTGTCCATTTTGTTTAAAACTACCATTTGAAACCGCTCGTCATGTAAATTGTTTTTATCAATAAATTCATAATTAAGATCCTTTATCCACAATCTTGGCCATAATTTATTCATTATGGGTATTAGTTCCTCTCCAGACTTTGTCTCCGAATAAACGTATATAATAATAGGTAAAGAAATGTCGTATAATGAATCAAGTCTGTGGATAAAATTGCTCCAATAGTATAAACGTCCTATACATAGACTACAATCCATATCAATGCATGTTACTATTTTGCAATCTGCCATTCTCACGGAGTCAATATATGCAGAAGGGAATGGAGTAAAGGTACTGTCTGGAAAGGTAAATTTATGATTTATATGTGCCTTTACTTCATTCGTCGCATAATTATACCATGATGTTTTTTTATTTCCACATGAGGTTATAAGACCTAAGGAGATAAAAATAATAAGATTAAGGTAAATCCATTTCATACTTGAGTACAGATATTCCTTCGCCTTTGTCGGTAAGAGCCATGAGCGTTTTATTGTCCGGAGTTACAGTTAAGTAGAAAATGCTTCTGTCCAGATGGAGCTGGTAACATTCTTTACCTTCCCAATTAAACACACGGACAAGAGAACTGTTCAAATAGCCTTTGTTTCCTTCAGGCAGGACATCACCATGCCAGATGGCATAAATGTAGTCATCAGTGGCTGCTATGCCGATATAATAGCGCTTTGTCTTGGCGGTGACCAGACCTTGCATTTCGCCATCTCCTGTAGGCATCAGGTATATATCATTCGGATAGGCATTGATTTCCGTCTGGATGGGAAAACGTCCTTTGTCTACTTTGATAATTTGCAGCATGTCCGCCAAATGGCAGCTGACAGCTATTTTCTGATTATCTGGAGCTACAGTCATTGTCAGATCATATAAAGTGGCATTGCACATATTCGTCATGGCTGGATCCACATGATTTTTATCCGGGAACTTTCCAATGGCTTTTATGTTTCCGTCCGGCTCTTTTACTACATATGATGCCGTATCAGTTATATTGGTAGCAATAAAATAATTGTCGGCTCGAACTGTTCCCATCAGAGAGAAGGGGGTATTGTCTTCCAGATTCCAGGAAAAGACTTCCTGTACGGCTGGTTTCGGTTGCAGCAGATCCGAATATGCAACTTTAAACAAACGCCTTTTATAGATGTCATACATATAGAGGGATTGTGTTTTCTCATCGGCTCTGAATGAATCGATTCTTCTGAACTCCAGAGGACCATCTCCTTTCGCGATAAACGAATTCAACCGTTTTCTGGATGAAGCTCCCCATACATCAACCAGCGTATCTCCCTGAAGATTGACCGTTACCCACATTGTATCTACAACTTGAATGTAGACGGGGCTTGAAATTCCCAGCATGCTGTCAGAAAGTACGACTTCTCCTTTTAGGTCTACATTCCTTATCGGATGTTGCTCAGATACATTCTGGCATCCGATCAGAAATAATAATGTGCTGATAAATAAGATTTTTTTTTTCATGATTAAATTTATTGTACTAATTATAATACAAAACGTGTTTTTATCTTGAGTATTATCGTTAGTTTTAAGTATATTTTTGTTCAACTTAATTATTCTTGATTAGAAGCATTATTGAATTGATTAAAAATCCTATCTCCTTTTTGAGAAGGAGATAGGTGTATTTTTCTTTAATTATTGAGCAATGAAAATACTAATTTTGAAGAGATGATTTACCAGTTCCTTCAATTATTCCAACACCAGTAATAGTAACTTTACAAGGATTAGTATTACTTGCATCACATCCACCTTCAGCAGCCGAAGCTTTTACTGCATCTATGTTCTCAAGAGTTAAATCTTGACTTTTACTTGGATTTGAATTAATAATAAATAAATTGATAATGGCAAAAACTATAAGACCAACAATAATTAAAACTTTTTTCATAAATGTATATTTAAGGGTTAATAATATAAAAACTCTTGGATGTTTACAACTAAATCCTATTTTTTTACTAATTAAAAAATAGATGTATGACAAAAATAATAAAAGTTCTGGTTTTAAACAAATTCTGTTACGTTTTATTTCCCCTATTTTTGTCGTTTTTTGCGTAATTGTTCGAATTATAGATACTTATCTCTTTTCGATTTAGTAATTAGGGTAGCATATGACGAAAACAGGCTTCTTGTGTGTAATGTCTTTTCTTTTTCGATAAGATGTATTAATCACGTCTCTTGCATTATACCTTCGATCAGGCTGAATCGTGCGGTCGTTTGGGCCGAATTGTGCGGTCGTTTGGGCCGAATTGTGCGGTCGTTTGGGCTGAATCGTGCGGTCGTTTGGGCTGAATCGTGCGGTCGTTTCCGGAGGGTGTATATACAAAAAACGGCTGAAGATTATTGCCGTGCCAGAGGCATACGGAATTATCTTCAGCCGCAACAGTCCGGAAAGCCTGTTTAGTCGAACAGACTTCTGAACTTCTTGAATATTTTTTCTTTCAGACTCATGTTAGGCTTGAAACTTTCAGATTCCTGCCATTTTTCCAAAGCCTGTCTTTCTTCTTTGGTCAGAGTTTCGGGAATGTAAATGCTGATATGAACCAGCAAGTCGCCCGTTCCGGTTGTATAGCCGTAGCTGTTGATGGAAGGAAGTCCTTTGCCGCGCAGACGAAGCACTTTGCCCGGCTGTGTACCCGGTTCGATCTTGATTTTCGCTTTTCCGTCGATGGTCGGGATTTCCACTGTTCCTCCAAGGGCTGCGGTCGGAACGCTCAGCAGCAGGTTGTAGATCAGGTCGCTCTCGTCGCGCACCAGTTCCGGATGCTTTTCCTCTTCGATGAGTACCAGCAGATCGCCTGCCACACCGTTGTGCTTACCGGCATTACCCTTGCCGTTGATAGTCACCTGCATGCCTTCAGCCACACCTGCCGGAATCTTTACCGTTACGACTTCTTCACCATATACGATACCTTCGCCGCCGCAGGCAGAACATTTGTTCTTGATGATTTTACCTTCGCCGCCACACTGGGGACATACGGTCTGAGTCTGCATCATGCCGAAGATACTTTGCTGGGTGCGGGTTACGCTTCCCGTACCGTGACAGGTCGGACAGGTTTCTACGCCTCCGTCGCCTTCAGCTCCTGTTCCGTGGCAGTGACTGCACTGCACGTATTTCTTGAGTTTGAATTTCTTTTCTACACCGGTAGAGATTTCCTTCAGGTTCAGTTTTACCTTTACCCGCAGGTCGGAGCCGCGGAACTTGCGCTGACGGGGCTGGCCACCGCCGCCTCCAAAGCCTCCGAATCCGCTGTGGCCTCCGAAGATGTCGCCGAACATGGAGAAGATATCGTCCATAGACATGCCCTGTCCTCCGAATCCTCCAAATCCGCCAGCTCCGGCTGCTCCGTCCACTCCCGCATGTCCGAACTGATCGTAACGGGCACGCTTGTCCGGATTGCTCAGCACTTCATAAGCTTCGGCTGCTTCCTTGAACTTCTCTTCCGCTTCCTTATCGCCCGGATTCTTGTCCGGGTGATATTGGATGGCTTTCTTTCGGTATGCTTTCTTGATCTCATCGGCTGAGGCAGACTTTTCTACCCCAAGCACTTCGTAGTAATCTCTCTTTGCCATGATCTTCTTATTGTGCTACTACTACTTTTGCGTGACGGATCACTTTGTCATTCAGTTTGTAACCGGTCTGTACACAATCAAGTACCTTTCCTTTCTGGTCTTCGCTCGGAGCGGGTACCAGGGCAACGGCTTCGTGATAGTCCGTATCGAAAGCTTCACCTACGGGTTCCATCTTTTGCAGACCTTCCTGTGAGAGTCCTTTCAGGAATTTCTGATAGATCAGATCGATGCCTTCATACATAGCTTTTACGTCGTCAGCCTTTTGCATGTTCTGCAAAGCTCTTTCCAGATCGTCCAAAATAGGCAGGATGGCACTGATGGCCTTTTCACCACCGTTCTTGATCAGTTCAGCCTTTTCTTTCAAGGTACGTTTACGGTAGTTGTCAAATTCAGCAGACAGACGAAGATACTTGTCTTTCTGTTCTTCAATGGTTGCTTTGGCAGCTTTCAGTTCCTGCATCACCGGATCTGCAACCTCCTGCTGTTCTTCTGCAGCTTCTGCAGCAGCTTGCTGTTCCGCGTTTTCGGTCACAGTTTCTTCCTGTTTTGCCATTTCTTCTTCCACGTTATGGTTTTCTTGTGTACTCATATCTTAATTATGTTTTTATTAGCTGATAAATGTTTATTCTTTCTCCTACAAATTTCGTGCCTGATAGGAGTTAATATGGAAAACGGCTGCAAAAATACGAAATATTTGTCACACTGACATTATTTTTTCATGCTTTGTCGTCTTGTCAGCCTGTGTTCAGGCTTCTTTTCCAGACATGAATGCCGGCTTTTGAGGTGTATCTCGTTTTTTTGTATTATCTTTGCAGACGTTGTTAATCAGAGATAATATTAATATAAGGTATATAGATAATGATTACAGTTTCGAATGTAGCCGTTCAGTTTGGTAAAAGAGTGTTGTACAACGATGTGAACATGAAGTTCACCAACGGAAATATTTATGGAGTGATCGGTGCCAATGGTGCCGGTAAGTCTACGTTTCTGAAAGTTATTTCAGGTGAACTGGATCCTACCAAGGGAAGCGTAACCCTGGGACCGGGCGAGCGTTTGTCCGTGTTGAGTCAGGACCACTTTAAGTTTGATGCCCATACGGTGCTTGACACCGTGCTGATGGGACACACGGTTCTCTGGGATATCATGAAACAGCGTGATGCGCTTTATGCGAAGGAAGATTTTACGGATGAAGACGGTATCAAAGCTGCAGAGCTGGAAGAGAAATTTGCTGAGCTGGAAGGCTGGAATGCCGAAAGCGATGCAGCCATTCTGCTGAGCGGACTGGGCATCAAGGAAGACAAGCACGGCATGCTGATGGGAGACCTCAGCGGTAAGGAAAAGGTGCGTGTGATGCTGGCACAGGCCTTGTTTGGAAATCCGGACAATCTGTTGCTCGACGAGCCGACCAATGACCTGGATATGGATACTGTGACCTGGCTTGAGGAATACCTTTCTAATTTTGAACATACCGTGCTGGTGGTAAGTCACGACCGTCACTTCCTCGACTCGGTTTGTACCCATACCGTAGATATTGACTTTGGCAAGGTGAACCTCTTTGCCGGTAACTATAGCTTCTGGTATGAGTCCAGTCAGCTTGCTTTGCGTCAGCAGCAGAACCAGAAGGCCAAGGCCGAAGAAAAACGGAAGGAACTGGAAGAGTTTATCCGCCGTTTCTCAGCTAATGTGGCTAAGTCCAAGCAGACTACCAGCCGCAAGAAGATGCTGGAAAAACTGAATGTGGACGAAATCAAACCTTCTTCACGCAAATATCCGGGTATCATCTTCACCATGGACCGTGAACCGGGTAACCAGATTCTGGAAGTATCGGGACTGCGTGCCGAAACAGAAGAAGGAACAGTGCTCTTCAACGATGTGAACTTCAACGTTGAAAAGGGAGACAAGATCGTGTTCCTGAGCCGTGACCCGCGTGCCATGACAGCTTTGTTTGAAATCATCAACGGTCATCGCAAGGCACAGGCAGGACATTACAACTGGGGTGTGACGATTACTACAGCTTATCTGCCGCTGGACAATACGGATTATTTCAACTGTGACTTGAATCTGGTAGACTGGCTGAGCCAGTATGGTCAGGGCAATGAAGTCGAGATGAAGGGCTTCCTCGGCCGTATGCTGTTCTCCGGTGAAGAGGTGATGAAGAAAGTAAGCGTGTTGTCGGGAGGTGAAAAGATGCGTTGTATGATTGCCCGCATGCAGTTGCGTAACGCCAACTGTCTGATTCTGGATACACCGACCAACCATCTGGACCTGGAATCTATTCAGGCGTTCAATAATAACCTGAAGACGTACAAGGGAAATGTGCTTTTTGCTTCGCATGACCATGAGTTCATTGAAACTGTGGCAAACCGTATCATCGAACTGACTCCGAACGGTATCATTGACAAGATGATGGAGTATGATGAATACATTACCTCAGATCATATCAAGGAAATGCGTGCGCGCATGTACGGAGACAAATAAGAATTAAAAGAGGAAATTCCGGTCGGCATACAGCCTGAATCTGCAGAGTGATCCGGAATTTCCTTTTTTCTAAAATTATACTACTATGGGGAATACTTTGAATTCTGTTGCTAAGAAGCAAATTGTGTGGCTGGATGTTGTCCGCCTGCTGGCTATGTTTACGGTTGTATGCTGTCATTCGACCGATCCATTCAATTTTTATCCGGGCGAACCGCCTGCCAATATCAGTGAGATCAAGTTCTGGGGAGCTGCTTACGGATCTGTTCTTCGTCCGTGTGTTCCGCTTTTTGTAATGATTACGGGAGCTTTGCTGTTGCCGGTCAAAGGTGATACGGGAGCTTTCTACAGAAAACGTATCAGCCGGGTATTCTGGCCGTTTCTGATCTGGTCAGTCATCTATAATCTGTTTCCCTGGATCACCGGTCTGCTGGGATGCAGGCCCGAACTGATTCTGGATTTCTTCCCATACTCCGGAGAGGAAGCTGCCCGTCAGTCTCTGTCGGTATCGATGGACTATATATCCCATATACCGTTGAACTTTTCGTTGCTGGATGTTCACATGTGGTACATTTATCTGTTGATCGGAATGTATCTTTATATGCCTGTCTTCTCTGCGTGGGTGGAGAAAGCCTCCGAAAAGGCAAAGCTGTGGTTCCTGGCAGCCTGGGGAGTGACACTGTTTGTTCCTTACTACCGGGAATTTGTGAATCCTTATCTGTGGGGATCCTGTTCTTGGAATGAATTTTATATGCTTTATAACTTTGCCGGTTTTAATGGTTATCTTTTGTTGGGCCATTATCTCCGTCACCATGACTTTAGTCTGGCCAGGACCCTTGGCTGGGGAATTCCTTCTTTTGTAATAGGTTTCCTGATTACTTTTCTGGGATTCCGTCACATCACATCATTACCGGAATATACCGAAGAACAGCTTGAGATGTTTTTCTATTATTGTTCTCCCAATGTGGTTATGATGACAGTGCCCTGCTTCCTGATAGCCAAGAAGGTGAATGTGCGGAATGAACGTTTGCGGCAGGCACTTGCCAATCTGACGGTATGCGGTTTCGGGGTGTATATGATTCATTACTTTTTCACCGGCCCCTGTGTCCTGCTGGCCCGTATGTGTCATATACCGGTAGCGGTTCAGATTCCGGTTGCTGCCCTGATAGCCTTTGGGGCTTCATGGGGACTGGTCAATTTGCTTCGCAGGCTGACAGGAAAGTATGCAAAATATCTGGTGGGGTGACATTCTCCTGAAATCGCAGATCGGAGTTTGATGCAGTAAGTAATCTGTTTTTATTATAAAGCCCTCTCAAAAATGACTTTGAGGGGGCTTTGTTTTTTAAATAATGTATATTCGATCAGCTTCAACTTTTTTGTAATCGGTTGGTATATGGGTATGAAGGTTTAGTGGTTTATTGGAAAAAGCGATTAATGTGCTCCTGGAATTGAAAGAGATTAAATTTTTAGTTCCTGTAAAATTTTACAGAAATGTTGTCTTGAACAAATTAATTAATTTTATATCTTTGCTTCCGTTGTGTTTTATATATTTTTTTACTATGTAACTCTTATAATAGGATTATTTTTCAAAAATCGGATTTTATGAAGTCTTATGAGATTTTATTTGCAGGAAAGATGCATTTATATTGAACTCATAGATAAAGCTAAATAAAAAATGAAATGGCTGCTTAAAGTGTTGTAACATGGATAATATGGTGCCTAAAAATATATTGCTTCGCTTGTCAAATGATGATGAAAAGGCTTTCGAATTTATATATTGGAAATATAATGCTCATGTCTACAATTTTGCAAATTCGTTGTTGTACTCACCTAAAATAGCTCAGGATATAACTCAGAATGTATTCTTGAAAATATGGGAAAAGCGTCACGAAATAAATCCGGAGCAGAATTTTAATGCCTATCTCTTCACGATAGCCCGAAACATGGTCTATAAGGAAACTGAGCAGAAGCTGTTGGCTGAACAATCACTCAGGCAACTGCAGGAAGAGGAGGATGTTCTCGATATGAGTACCATACAGACATTGGATTATCATTTTACAGAAGAACTTTGTCGCAGTCTTGTAGAGGAATTGCCTCCTGCACGTCGGGAGATCTTTAAATTAAGCCGGTTTGAGAGGTTGTCAAACAAAGAAATAGCTTTGCGCCTGTCTATTTCAGAAAGAACCGTTGAAACTCAATTGTATAGAGCTACTCGTTTTTTGAAGCGGAAACTTCTTTCAGATGAAGGATTAGGACTTTTAATCTTACTATTTATCATTCAAAGTAATTAAGCATGCTTGGTTGAGCATGCTTTTTAATTATTAATTAACGTTAAATACTTATTTTCTTTTAATAGCTTGTAAGTGATTTGAAGCTTTAAAGGATATACAATACAGAAGGAGGATAAAATGGACTATATTGAATTGTTGGAAAAATATATGCAGGGGCTGACAACTCCTGAAGAAGAAAAGGCATTGCTTGATTGGATACAGCATGATGGTGATGCTCGCAGTACTATTTCTGCGTTCTATGAAAAGCGATGGAAAGAAACACCGGATACCGGTGTCTCTGCCGAATTGCAATATAAGATGTTGATGAATATAAAACAGAATATTTGTCAGCATGAAATAGAAAATCAATCGGCTGCAGGTAGAAAGATTGTATGGATGAATGTAATGAAGTATGCAGCTGCGATATTGGCTACAATGGTCGTTTCTGTATTTTCTGCTTATTATTTTTATTCCTCCGAAAGTGATGTGAAAAACTTTGTAGTTTATGCAGATAAAGGACAGCGGAGTAATCTGGTATTGCCGGATGGTACAAAAGTATGGCTGAATTCAGATTCAAAGCTGGAATATGATAATACTTACGGTGTAAAAGAACGTAAGATAAGATTGACAGGTGAAGCGTATTTTGAGGTTGCCAAGGATAAGGAACACCGTTTTCTGGTAAGTACCGGACTTATGGATGTTGAGGCTCTAGGTACTGCCTTTAATGTACAGTCTTATCCGAACGAAGATGAAATAACTACAACTTTGCTGGAAGGAAAGGTGAAAATTTCCACTCCCGGACAAGAGGCTATTCTGTTGCCCAATCAACAAGCCTGTTTTGGCAAAAGCAGTAATGGACTGAGTGTGATTGAAGTTGAAAATGCAAAATACTCCAATAGCTGGACAAAAGGTGAATTTGCTTTTAATGGAGCAACCCTGGAAGAAATAGCAAAGGAGCTGAGCCGTATGTACAATATGGAAATAAAGTTTGATTCTGACGAAATTAAAGAATATAATTTTTCGGGAGTCATTAAAAATAATAGTCTTATAAATGTGCTGGAGATTATTAGCCTGACTTCTCCGGTAGTTTATGAGGTAGTAAATGATTCAATAATACTAGATAAACAAAAATGATTTAAATTATTAATCTTATTGAGAAATGAAAGCACAGGAAGGACCTTAAAAAGAATGAGGATGTATCCGTTCTGACACATCCTCATCGTAAGTAAAGAGATTTAGTAAAATCAGATAAATAAAAGATTGGATTACTTGGCGGTTTCTTTTCTTTTATATAAACTGATTTTGCTTGTAAAATTACGTATAACTAATGAAAACACATTCAAAAAGCATGAAAAATGTAAGTAATTTCAAGCATTATTTATCAAAGTCTTGCTTATTGAGCATTATGCTTGCTGCAAGCCTTAATTCTTACTCACAAATAACGCTAAACGTAAACGGCAGTTCTGTTAAATCTGTGATTCATCAGATTGAGAAGCAGTCAGAGTATCGTTTCTTTTATGACAATAATTTGTCTGGACTGTCTAAGAAAGTTAATATCAATGTGAAAGACCAGCCGATTGATGAGGTACTGAATACAATTTGTAGTCAGGCTGGTATAGCTTATACAATAAAGGGTGATAAGCAGGTTGTTATCCATTCTGATAAAGCAGATGTTGCCCAGCAGTCTGTTACAAAGAAAATTACAGGTATTGTAAGTGATGAGCAGGGAATGCCTATTATCGGAGCGAATATCAGAGTCAAGGGTACAACCGTAGGAACAATTACGGATCTGGATGGTAAGTTTGCATTGGATGTCAATTCAGATGTTTCGATTCTGGAGATTTCCTATATTGGTTATAAAACTCAAAATGTCTCATTTAAAGGTAAAACTGATATCGCGGTAGTTCTGAAGGAAGATTCTGAAATTCTTGATGAAGTCGTTGTTGTCGGATATGGTTCTACAACCAAAAGAGCGATGGTCGCATCTGTTTCTTCTGTTAAGACTGAAGAAATAGGAGATTTGCCTGTTTCCAATATTACCCAGGGTATGGCTGGTAGAGCTGCCGGTCTGATTGTTCAGGGTGCAGGTGGTGGTATTGACAAGACACCTACTATCAGTATTCGTGGTGGAGGAACTCCTCTGGTCGTTATTGATGGTGTTATCAGAAATTATGATGACTTTGTACTCTTGTCTCCTGATGATATTGAAGCTTTGTCTGTTTTGAAGGATGCGTCGGCAACTGCAGTGTATGGTTCGCGTGCAGCAGATGGTATTATTCAGGTTACGACCAAAAAGGGTAAGGAAGGCAAACCACGTATTGATTATTCATTCAACTATAGTATAGCGCAACCGGCCAACTGGGCTGAACCTTTGGATTCATGGACTCGTGCTGAATATGCCAATATCGCCAAACGCAATGACGGGCTTCCTGATGCGTTTAGTGAAGACCGCATTCAAAAGATGAAAGACGGATCGGATCCTATTCAGAATAATAATACGAACTGGAGAGACCTGGTTTTGCGCGAATTTGCTCCGCAGTCCAAACATCAGGTAACAATGACTGGCGGTACTGATATTAATAACTATTATATGAGTCTTGGTCATATAAATCAGGGATCATTGTATGAAAACAACAGTTATAATATGCAGCGTACCAATTTCCGCCTCAGTCAGAGTTCTTTAATAAAGACTATCGGTCTGAAAGTAACTACGACTCTGGATGGATATATCAAGAAAACAACGCATCCGTATACTTCCACCAGCGATGGTCCTTATTATGTTTTCAGTCATATTCAAAATAAATCACCTCTGATCCCTGGTGTCAATAAGTATGGCTTACCCTATAATGTAAATGATAACCCTGTTGCAGAAATTGCAGATGATGCAGGATATAATAATGAAGACAGAAAACTGATTAATGGTAATTTGCAATTTGAATGGGCTGTACCCTGGGTTGACGGATTGAAATTGCGTGCTGCAGGAAACTACAGATATGCAATGGTAGCTAATAAAAAGTGGAGAAAAGATTCTGCAAAATATAATTATGATTCAGAAGAGCCGATATATAGTGCAAAACCATTATTCTATAATTCAACGAATTATGGACATACATATACACTTCAGTTCTTTGCTAACTATGACAAGACATTCGGTAAACATTCTATCTCGTTGTTAGGAGGTTATGAAGCAACTTATGGCTTTGCAAGTACATACTGGGTTCAACGTGAAAACTATGATTTCCCGATAGATCAGATTAATCCGGGTCCGGAAAGTTCACAGAAAAACGGTGGTAGTGAAGGTGAAAACGGGCGTGCAGGCTTTATCGGACAAATAAAGTATAATTACAATAATAAATACTTTGTTGAAGGAAGTATCCGTTATGACGGTTCTGATAATTTCCCGAAAAACCGCCGCTGGGGAACTTTTTACTCTGGTTCGGTAGGATGGAGCATTGCTGACGAAGCTTTCATGGAAGATTTGGTTGAGAAAGATGTTTTCAACCAGTTGAAGTTGCGTGCATCTTATGGACAGGTTGGTCTGGATAACTGGGGAAGTGATACTGATGTTTTTCATATTGGACGATTTGAATATATGAGTTCTTACAACTTGAACAATCAGGCCTGGGTCTTAAATGGTGCTTATGTACCTGGTTTTTCAGAAGGAGATATTCCTTCCTCTGATATATCATGGTTTACAACAGATCAGTTTGATATGGGTATTGATTTCTCTTCTTTAAAAAATAGATTATATGGTTCTATCGACTATTTCTATTACAAGACAAAAGGATTCTTATATGCTCCTAATCAAATTGATGTAGGTTATACAGCACCGCTGGGTATGTCCTTGCCGAGAGTTTCAACAAATGGTGAACATAGAAGAGCCGGTTTTGACTTTACTTTGGGCTGGAGAGATAATATTGGTAAATTCTCTTATGACATCTCTGCTAACTTTACTAAGTTTGATCAGTTGTGGGCAAACAATCCGTCTGAATCAGTAAGTGATTTGATGAATCCCTACAAACGTGCTACTCAGCAAACCGGATATTATGGAAACTTATATGAATGTTTAGGTTTCTATAAAGATGCACAGGATGTTTATAACAGTGTCAAGCGTTTAGGCTCTTATGATCTGACTGCTGGAGACTTGAAATATTCGGACTTCAATGGTGATGGTAAGATTGACGACTCAGATATGGTACGTACTGGAAAAAGCAGTTTCCCGAGAGGTAACTATGGTATTAATATTAAATTACAGTACGAAGGATTCTTCCTGTCAGCTTTGTTCCAGGGAGCTACCAGATTTGATATGTATTTGACCGGTACAGCTCAGATGAATGGTGGTCAAGCAGGTGAATTACCTGTTATTTATGATTATCATACCGACTTCTGGACACCGGATAATACGGATGCAAAATATCCCCGTTTGATGTCAAGCGCAGGTCTTAATGGAAACAATAATTATGTTTCAAGTAGTTTCTGGCTGATAAACGGTGCTTACCTTCGTATGAAAGATTTTTCATTTGGATATGACTTTAAACACTCGTTGTTGAAGGATGTAAATTGGTTGTCGAAAGCATCACTGGCTATTTCCGGTCAGAACTTATTTACTATATCTGAGGCGACAAAATATGGTCTTGACCCGGAAAATGCATCTGTTGAGCATTACGGATATCCCAATGAGAGAATTTTTGCAGTTAGTTTGAATTTAGGATTTTAAAGCGTAATATAATGAAAAACAATATATATACAGGTCTTTTTTGCATGGGAATTGCTTTTTCTGGAGTATTGTCATCATGTGATGTAATGGATACAAAGCCATTCGAAAGCTATAGTGAAGATTTGGTATGGGGAAGCTATGAAACGGCTGAGGCTTTTGTTATACAGACATATAATAACACCATAGCAAATTTTTCCGGAAATTCTGCTGCCTGGGAAGTATTGACTCCTAATGGTGCATATTGTGATCAGGTTGGTAACTCTATAAATACTGTAGCTACTGAAACAGGTATTGATGCGTATTCAGATTATGGTTTTGGACGTTTTGGTGAGCAACGTAGCTGTAATATGATTCTGGAGAAAGTTGCAAGCTCCAATTTATCTGAAGAGCAGAAAAAGCAGTTGATAGCTGAAGGTCATTTCTTGAGAGGAGTATTATATTTCGATATGACCCGAAAGATGGGACGCTTTGTGCCTATTACACGAGTTCTTTCTGTGGATGATACGGAAGCTTTTCAGACTCCATTGACTGAGAGTGTCAATAAGAGTTATGAACTGGTTCTGGATGATTTGAATAAAGCTGTTGAGGGATTGCCGGAAACTTCTGAAAGTGGACGTGCCAATAAATATGTAGCTTTAGCCTTGAGAAGCCGTGCTGCTTTGCAAGCTTATGCTTATACAAAAAACGAGCAGTATTTGGATTTGGCTATTTCTTCTGCCAATGATGTCATTAATTCAGGAAAATATACTCTGACTGAGAATTATGGAGGAATGTTTAATGATGAGTCTCCAGAGGATCCTGAAATAATTATGGGACGTTATTATCTGGATAAAGATGCTACAGTGGGAAGTTTTAATGAGATGATAAATGTTATGCCTAATCTTCCTATTGATGAACTTCAAAAGGGTAGCGCCGATGGAACTACTACTTTTGATGAAAAGAAAACATTTGACGGATGGGGATCATATTGGCCGACTCAGGATCTTGTTGATCAGTATCTGGTCATTGATGAAAAAACAGGGGAAGCAAAGTCGTGGTATGAATCTTCTCAGATACTTGACAACGTAGATTTTCTCAGTACTTCAGGATTGAGCGAGGGTTCAATAGAAACTTTTACTCGATTTGACGGTGAAAAAAGACATATACCTACAGCCGTAGACCTTATAACAGGCCGTGAAGATTATCCGCTGTTTACGTATAATCTGAAAGTTAAAGATGGATGTACACGCGATATCAGTGATCTGATGTATTCTAACCGTGATAAACGAATGGATGCTACAATTGTTCGTGACAAGACGGAATGGCAGAAAGAATATATAGAGACAAATATGGGAGGTAGTGCATCTCAGGGTATACGTTCTAAGGAAGATGGTGGCTGGTATACGACAACGACTGGTTATTACTGGCGTAAGTATACCGTATTGGTTGATCCGAGAGTTTATGTTTCTAACAAGATTAATTTCCATTATGTGATAGCTCGTTTGGGTGAAATGTATATGAATCTTGCAGAAGCATATTTGCTGAAAGGGGATGTAGCCAATGCCGTTACAGCATTGAATGCAACACGTGTTAAGCATGGAGGGCTTCCTGCTTCTCAGGCATCCACACTTGAAGAAGCCTGGAAAGACTATATTCGTGAAAGACGTGTTGAAATGGCTTATGAAGAGGCTGATATCTATTTCAGTTATTTGAGATGGGGTAAATATGGTTCTTATAGTAATTATGGACGTAATGCTGGAGATGTCATTAAAGATCTGAATGCCCCTGTTTATAAGATTTCAATATCAAGTGATAGAAAATCTGCCTGCATTGGTCAGTTGACATTGCTTAATAGCTGGAACCGTAAGTTTACAACAAAACGCTATTTGTTCCCTATACCGCAAGGACAAATTGACACGCGTACAGCAGCGGGAATTATTGATAAACAAAATGAAGGATGGTAATTAAATTTTTATTTATGAAAAAGATATTATATTGTTTGACTTTAGTTTTTTCGGCTTTACTGTTTTCGTCATGTTTAAAAGGTGGTCTTGAAGATCTGCCAGAGTATGAAGATGCAGAAATTACTTCTGTCAGCGCAGTGCGTTATCGGTATATGACAGATGAAAAGTCACCAGCTTCCGGTGAATATCTGGTGAAAGAAGTTGATTTGACTTTTGATGCAGATATTGATAGTGAATCTGGCAGTGTAAAGATAAAAGTTTCAGTCCCAAGTGAATTTCCCGCAGGAGAACTGGGCAATCTGTCAACCTCTAACCTGGTTGTAGCGGTTTCTATTTCTACTGCAGCTCGTATGAGCCCTGTTGGAGATTCTTCTCAATTAGGTGTACCTGCAGATTGGAGTAAGTTAAATCGTTATGTAGTTCAGGCTGCAAATGGAAATAAAAAGGATTGGACTATAGAAATTGTTGAATTTAACAAATAAATAGGATTTTGATCTAAAGCAGCCTGGATATTTAATTTCCCGGCTGCTTTTTTAATGCTGATACGTATGAATAGATGGCTTGTTTTGTTTTGTCTTATCAATATATTTACGGCTACAGCCCGAAAGACTGATGAGGCTTTTCGTGTGCTCCAGCGTGTAAGTAAGCAGTCTTCTGTTCCGGTGAAGCTGGAATTGAAGAAAGGAGTCGGAAACATGTATTATGAATATTCCGTAAAGGATGGAATTTTGCATTTGAAAGGATCGGACAATGTATCTCTTTGCCGGGGATTTTATGATTATGTCAAGACTCACCGTCTGGGCATGTATACCTGGAGCGGCAATAATATCCGTCTTCCGGAAGAATTGCCTGCTGCTTCTTCCGTCAGGGTAGAGTCTCCTTTCCGTAATCATTATTATTTTAATGTCTGTACTTATGGCTACACGATGCCTTATTGGGATTGGGCACGCTGGGAACAGGAAATCGACTGGATGGCTCTTCATGGCATCAATATGCCGCTGGCCCTGGTTGGCTATGAAGCCATTCTTGCCCGTGTCTGGCAAAAGATGGGACTGACGGAAGAGGAGATAAACAGTTATTTTGTCGGTCCGGCACACCTGCCCTGGATGCGTATGGGTAATGTGAGCGGGATAGACGGCCCTTTGAATCCGGACTGGCATGCCGGTCAGCTGGCTCTTCAGCATAAGATCCTCGACCGGATGCGTGCTTTGGGTATGAAGCCGATTTGTCCGGGCTTCCCCGGTTTCATACCGGAAGCATTTAAGCGGATCTATCCGGATCTTCATATTGTTGAAACCCATTGGGGAGGTGCCTTCCATAATTGGATGATTTCTCCCACAGAGCCTTTGTTCGCAAAGATTTCTGAGGCGTTCATCAAGGAATGGGAGAAAGAGTTCGGTAAATGTGACTATTACCTGGTAGACAGTTTCAATGAGATGGACATACCTTTCCCGGAGAAGGGAAATCCTGCCCGCTATGAAATGGCAGCTTCTTATGGTGAGAAGGTTTATAGTTCCATAAAGCGTGCCAATAAGGATGCCGTGTGGGTTATGCAGGGCTGGATGTTCGGCTACCAGCGTCATATCTGGGACTACGAGACTCTGGGTGCTCTTGTGTCCCGGGTTCCCGATGATAAGATGCTGCTTCTGGACCTGGCCGTTGATTACAACAGGCATTTCTGGCATTCGGAAGTGAACTGGGAATATTACAAGGGATTCTACAACAAACAGTGGGTCTACAGTGTGATTCCCAATATGGGAGGAAAGACGGGAATGACGGGTGTTCTTGATTTCTATGCCAACGGTCATCTGGAAGCACTTTCTTCCTCCAACCGGGGAAATCTGGTAGCCCACGGACTGGCTCCCGAAGGAATTGAGAATAATGAAGTGCTTTATGAACTGGTGACTGATGCGGGCTGGAGTGACCACCGTATGGATGTACGTGACTGGTTGAAGCAGTATAGCATCAATCGTTACGGCAAGGCTCCGGCTCAGTTGATGAAAGCCTGGGATTATCTCCTGAAGTCTGTATATGGAACGTTTACGGATCATCCCCGTTTCAACTGGCAGTTCCGGCCGGGTCTTGTCAAGAATGGTTCTATTAATATAAGTGATGATTATTTCAAGGGGCTTGAGTCTTTTGTTGCAGCATCCGAAGAATTGAAGGACAGTCCTTATTACCTCACGGATCTTTGTGAAATGACAGCCCATTATCTTGGTGGTAAGGCAGAAATACTGACCAGACAGATTGATCAGGAATATTTGTTGGGAGATACGCTTCAGGCACATTTCCTCCAGAGTCGGTTTGAAACCTTCATGCTGGGGATGGACCGTATCTTATCCCAGCATCCTACTCTTCGTCTGGACCGTTGGGTGTCTTTTGCTTCGAAGGCAGCAAGAACGGAAGCACAGAGAAAACAGTATGAGATGAATGCCCGCCGTATCGTTACGGTCTGGGGACCTCCCGTGGACGATTATTCCGCAAGAATGTGGAGTGGTCTGGTCGGTAGCTATTATCTTGGCCGGTGGAAAGAATATTATAAAGGCCGTGATAGCGGCAAATCGGCAGATTTATCTTCATGGGAACGTAAATGGGTTGAAGAGAATCGTGTTTATAAGAAGTGGAATTCAGATTTTGATCTTATAGATTTTTCTCGTAAAATGATAGGCTTGTCTCAGGATATTTCTTCTGCAGATTTGCTTTTGAACCGTCCTGCTATGATCGGTACCTGGAGTTTAGCCAGAAATTCTTCCAAAGATTTATTGTTTAATATACCAGCCCGTATGCTTGTTGGGTTGAATGGTGTTTCATTGGAATGCCTGAAAGGTAAAGGAGATATAGAAGTTACCGGATTGGTTCTTGAGGCTGATGGTAAAGTTATATATTCTTCTTCAGATCGTGTTTTATCAGACGAGGGTATTCTGAACTTAAAGCTTGAAATTCCTGCTAATGTTACAGCAAATAACGGATGTGTATTGAAGTTAAAGATAAAATCCTCAACAGATAGTGCTGCCGGTATCGTTATTTGTGTCAATAAAAAACAGAGTTAGTTTATAATTCATGGAATGATGCGTATGATAGTAGTAACTTTGTAATTGTAGTGTTTATGTGTAGACTGTATTTTTCTTTAATATGTTTATTATTGATTACTTCTTCAACCTTTGCATCTTTATCTGTTGATACTGTTGTAAAGAGAATCAGGATCAATCGTGAACTGCTAAATATTGGCATTATTTCTGATGCACAATTTCCGGAGAATGATGAAAATTTATCAGTCGGTCATTTGGGGGTTGTAATGAACCTCAAATCCGCAACTAAGCTCTTCAGCGTCCTTCTTGCGTCTAAACGTCCTC
>ERZ773111.235-NODE-235-length-44270-cov-10.661110_pt1 | contig 44270 bp, 32 predicted proteins | sample MGYA00580567_ERZ773111 | MGnify/ENA primary metagenome ERZ773111 (study PRJEB29015, sample SAMEA2737875) | human gut metagenome | biome: human gut; feature: human-associated habitat; material: faeces | place: China | collected 2012 ...
ACCAGAGGTATGTATAGAACTGTTATCAGTCAAAATTATTCAGATTCAGCCCATAAAATGATTGATAACAACAGATATGGAAAAGGGATACCTGACAGACTATAAAAAGTAGTCTGCCAGGTGTTTTTGTATGTTTTTATTGGAAAATGTACAAAAATATCGAAAAATATATAAAAAACTGGTAAAATCATATTGTGAAAATACAGAACAGAAAATGAGGTGACTGTATGGCAAAGAAGAGAAAAAAACCGAAGATGGAATTCCGTTATTATCAGATGCCTGCCGGAAGTCCGATCCTGGCTCTTCTGGGACAGAAGTGGGTTCAGAATTATGGAAATGATGTGGATTATCTTCATTTTCATAATTATCTGGAGATTGGTTTCTGTTACGAAGGGGATGGAGTTATGGCGTTTGGTGAGGCTAAAATGCGGTTTTCGGGAAGAGAATTTACGGTGATTCCACCCAATTATGCTCATACGACTAACAGTGATCTGGGTACGGTCAGTAAATGGGAGTATCTTTTCATAGATGTGGAAGGTTTTATGAAAAAATTTCTGAACAATCCGGTAAAGGCTGAAAAAATGATTCAGAGAATATATTCTAAGGCTTTATTTCTGAAAGAGAATGAGTCCCCCTCTATAGCTGCAAAAATTCTTAAGATCATGAATATCATGCGTGAGGGAGAAGAATTTTATATTGAAGAATCCAGTGGAGTTCTTGCGGCATTACTAGTAGAAATTGCCAGACTGAACCGGGCTTCACCGGAAGACAGGGTGGAAGAGGAAACAGGGAAACTTACAAATATGATCACCCGCGTACTGGATTTTGTTTCTTATCACTATATGGAGGATATCCGGATAGAGGATCTGGCGAAGATCTGCCATATCAGTGAAACTCATTTCAGAAGAGTGTTTACATCGCATATGAAGGTAAGTCCTCTGGAGTATATTAATTCTGTGCGGATTCATACTGCCTGTGAATTTCTGCAGAAAACAGATACACCGGTGGCAGATATTGCGCACAAATGTGGTTTCACGACCAATTCAACGTTTAACAGGAACTTCAGACAGATAATGGGAGTGACTCCGGTTGAATGGAGAAAGCGGCCGGAGAATTATGAACAGCAGCTTTTGGATTTCTATATTCATTCAGAGGAAGGATGGTAAAAAAGTTATGAACTATAAGATTGTGGAGCAGGTATCAAGAAAGAAAAAGAGTATGTCCGGAGTCCTGCGTGTGGTAATGATTATTTTTGCAGTGCTTTTTGTGGTTATGGGAATCACGATTTCCCAGGCATTTATGCTTCCGGGATTTCTGCTTGCAGGGCTGTATTTTGTCTTTGATATATTCAGTCAGAAGGATTATGAATACATGATGGAAAACGGTCAGTTTGAAATAGATGTGATCTATGGCAAGAAGTATCGCAAAACAGCTCATATACTGGAACTGAGTAATCTGGAGACAGTGGCACCGCACTGGCATGAAAGTGTTGCAAGGTACAAAAAGAATGGTGGAACGGAGAAGCTGAAAAAATACGATTATACCTCTTATGATGAAGATACTCCTTATTATACAATGATCATCCGGGAAGACGGGCACAAAATAAAACTGCTTCTTGATCTTAATGAGGAACTGCTTCATGCGATGAAAACACAATATCCTGAAAAAGTCTATTTTGCATAAAATGAATTAAAAACTGTAAAATATGTACAAAAATTGAACGGAAAATTTATGAAATAATAACAAAGGCCATTTTTAAAGACAAAAATATATATTTTTTTGTCTTTAAAAATGGCCTTTGTTATTAAAATTACATAGTAAAAACATAGTAAATGAGAAAGTGAACAAAAAATATATTTTTAAATATTTTTAATAGTGCAAAATACATAAAATGATCGAAATTGCACATTATGTGTGCGGTTATGCAAACTATACCTGAAAATCGGATGCTATAATCAGCTTACAAGCAATTCGGAAGAAAGAATAAGCTTAATAAAGGAGGATATAATATGAGAAAAAAATTACTCGCAGTATTAATGACCGGTGCTATGGTAGCATCCTTTGCAGGATCAGCTACAGCTGTTTTTGCGAAATCTGATGATGACAACAAGTTAACTGTATGGGCGTGGGATCAGAACTTTAACATCAAATCCATGCAGATTGCAGCAGATCAGTATGCAAAAGATCATGAGGGATTTTCTGTAGATATCGTAGAGACATCTTCTGATGACTGCCAGACTAAACTGACAACAGCAGCAAATGCAGGCGATTACAGCACACTTCCTGATATCGTTCTTATGCAGGACAACAGCTATCAGAAATATCTGAAGAGCTATCCGGATGCATTCACAGATCTGAAAGATATCAACATTAACTGGGATGATTTTGGTAAACTGAAACAGTCCTATTCCATGGTAGATGATACACACTATGGTGTTCCGTTTGATAATGGTGCTGTTATTGCATGCTATCGTACAGATATCCTTGACGAGGCAGGATATACTATTGATGATCTGACAGATATCACATGGTCCAAGTTCATGGAAATCGGTAAAGATGTTCATGAAAAAACCGGAAAATATCTTCTTACAAGTGAAGCTACAGGTGGCGATACTCTGATGATGATGATGCAGTCCTGCGGAGCTAACTTCGTAAACGAAGATGGCGAAGCTTACATCGTAGGCAATGAAGTTGCAGAGAAATGCATCAATCTTTATGTAGATCTGGTTAAGAATGACGTTGTTAAACTTGTAAATAACTGGGATGAATATATCGCTACTATTACAGGCGGTGAGGCAGCAGGTATTGTAAATGGTAACTGGATCACAGCTACTCTGATGTCTACAGAAGATCAGAAGGGTCTGTGGCAGATCACAACAATGCCTAAAGTAGACGATGTTGATACAGCTACAAACTATGCAAACAATGGTGGATCTTCCTGGTATGTTACATCCAACTGCCAGAATGTAGAACTTGCAGAAGATTTCCTTGCAAGTACATTTGGTTCCAGCACAGAGTTCTATGATACAATCCTTCCGGAAGCAGGTGCAATCTCCTGTTATCTGCCGGCAGGTGAATCTAAGGTTTACAACGAGCCAAATGAATTCTTTGGTGGACAGCCAATCTTCTCCACAATTGTAGAATACTCTTCTCATATTCCGGAGTTCACAAAAACACCGTATCATTATGAATCAAGAGAATGCGTCAACACAGCAGTTGTAAATATCGTAAACGGCACACCTGTAGAAGATGCCCTTCAGGAAGCTCAGGATACTCTGGCATTCAAGATGACTGAATAAATTCTGATCGCAGGATCAGATGATGTCAGGATTGCGGGAACAGTGAAACTGTGAAGCAATCTGTAGACAGTGATTAAGTGAATGAAAACAGGTAAGTGCGGGGGACTGCCAGCAGTCCCCCATCTTACTGCAAAGAGTTGGTAATTGTCCGGCAAAATGCTGAACAGTTACAGAGTTTTTTGAAAGGAGGAGTTCACGTGAATTCTAAGAAAAAAGGTATGTCTCTGCTTGGCAAGCAGAGGGCAGCAGGATGGACGTTCCTGGCTCCTGCAACTATCATGATCGCGATCATGAGCTTTTATCCAATGATACGTGCATTTATCATTTCCCTGCAGACCGGAGCCGGAGCAAATATGAGATTTGCAGATCCGATCTTCAGCAACTATAAACGTATTCTGGCAGACAAGGTATTTCAGCAGTCTATTGCAAATACATTCCTGTATCTGATCATTCAGGTGCCGATCATGCTGATACTGGCAATTCTTCTGGCACAGCTTCTGAATAACAAAGATTTGAAATTTAAGGGATTTTTCCGTACTTGTGTATTTCTTCCATGTGCGACATCCCTGGTATCCTATTCATTGATCTTCCGTTCCATGTTTGCTACAGATGGTCTGATCAACAGTATTCTGATCAAACTTGGAATCTTATCTACCGGCTATAATTTCCTGGGGAATTCCGCCAGTGCCAAGATTGTAATTATCCTTGCGCTGATCTGGAGATGGACAGGATATAATATGGTATTCTATCTGGCAGGACTTCAGAATATTGAATATTCTGTATATGAAGCAGCAAAGATTGATGGCGCCAATGGCTGGAAGACTTTCTGGAAGATTACTGTTCCGCTTCTGAAACCGACAATTATCATGACATTTATCATGTCAATTAATGGTACACTGCAGCTGTTCGATGAGTCTGTCAACCTGACAAAGGGTGGACCGGCAAACTCAACAATCACAATGTCCCACTATATTTACAATACATGTTTTATTAACGTACCAAACTTTGGATATGCAGCAGCAATGTCATTTATCATATTCATTATGGTAGCTGTACTTGCATTTATTAATTTGAAAGTAGGTGATACACGTGACTAAGAAAAACAAATCAGCCATTCAGAGAAGATTGATTCCAACCTATATTTTTCTGATCATCGTGTCATTTATTTCAGTATTCCCGTTATACTGGATGATTTCAGCTGCAACTAATACATCCACAGATGTATCACGTGGACGAATTATTCCGGGAAGCCATTTTATGGAAAACTTCCGTAATCTTACATCCCAGCAGCCACTGTGGAGAGCACTTGGAAACTCCTTCTTTTATGCAATCCTTACTACAGTGATCTGTCTTCTGATCTGCTCTATCGCAGGTTACGGATTTGAAGTTTACCATGATAAGTGGAAAGACAGAGTATTTTCAATCCTGCTTCTGGCTATGATGGTTCCGCAGGTTGCAACTATGGTTCCGTTATTCAAAATGTTCTCCAAGGCAGGACTTTTGAATACAGCAGTAGGTTTTATCCTTCCGATTATTTCCACGCCGTTTATGATCATGATGTTCCGTCAGAATGCCAGATCATTCCCGGTTGATATTATTGAAGCTGCACGTATTGACGGACTCAATGAAGTAAGGATTTTCTTCCAGATGTTCATTCCTACAATGAAATCTACATATGCAGCGGCTGCTGTTATTACCTTTATGAATGCATGGAACTCTTATCTGTGGCCAAAGGTAATCATGACAGACAACAAGGCAATGACCATGCCAATGCTGATCGCCAACCTGATCACAGGTTATGTGACAGATTATGGTATGCTGATGTGCGGTGTATTGTTCTGTTCTATTCCTACAATGATCGTATTCTTTGTACTTCAGAAGCAGTTTGCAGAGGGAATTACAGGATCTGTTAAATAAAAGTAAGATAATATTGTTAAAAATCAAGAAGGCAAATAATGTTTATTATTTGCCTTCGTCTTATAAGAGGGCTTTGTGTTTAAAACAGACATGTATCAAATAATAAATACAGTAGATAGGAGTGTATAAAATATGAGTAATTTTGATTCAAATATCATTAAGAATCCGGAAATATTTGAGCAGAACAGACTTGCGGCTCATTCGGATCATGTGTGCTATAAAAATGAACTGGAGAAAATTAAAGGGAAATCAAGCCTGAGATATGATATGAACGGCTTATGGAAGTTTGCATATGCAAAGAATCAGTCCCTGGCTCCTTGTGGCTTTGAGGCAGATGATTATGATTGCAAAGGCTGGGATGAAATCAGGGTTCCGGCACATATCCAGATGGAAGGTTATGACGTGCCAATCTATACGAATACCACATATCCGTGGGAGGCTGATGAGTTTATCAAGCCGGGCGAGGTACCTGAGATTTTCAATCCGGTTGCAAGCTATGTGAAGTATTTCACAATCCCTGAGAATATGAAGAACAAGAGGGTGTGTATTTCGTTCCAGGGAGTGGAGAGCGGTTTTGCACTCTGGCTGAATGGACACTATGTCGGCTACAGTGAGGACACATTTGATCCGTCTGATTTCGAGCTGACTGATTATATTGTCGAGGGTGAGAACAAGCTTGCGGTCAGAGTATGGAAATGGACATCAAGCAGCTGGTGTGAGGATCAGGATTTTTACAGATTTTCAGGCATTTTCAGAGATGTATTTTTGTATGCTGTTCCTTGTGCACATGTTGAGGATCTGTCAGTTGTTCCTACACTTAATGATACCTTTGACGAGGGCACACTTAGTGTGTCAATAAAGGCAGATGGTGATGGTGTTGCAAATGTAAAGCTATATGAGCTGGGCGATTTGTCTGTGGAAAAATATGACAGGGCAAAGCTTTTATTGGAAGAGTTTGATATAGAGCTTAGGAATAAGGAAATTTGCGAGGGCTCATGTAATGTGAAAAATCCTCTGTTATGGAGCGCTGAAAAGCCGAATCTGTATGAGGTTAAAATTATAGTTAAAGATACGCATGGAAATGAGACCGAGTTTATCAGCCAGCTGGCAGGCTTCAGACGATTTGAGATGGTAGACGGACTCATGAAGCTAAACGGTAAGCGTATTGTATTTAAGGGTGTAAACCGCCATGAGTTCAGCTCAATAACAGGCCGTGTGCCAAACCGTGATGAGGTGATAAAGGATATTGTCACAATGAAAAAGAACAATATCAATGCTATAAGAACAAGCCATTATCCTGATGATTCCATGCTCTATAAGCTTTGCGATATTTATGGAATCTATATGATAGCTGAGAACAATCTTGAGAGTCATGGCACATGGGAGGCATATAATAAGGGCTATGTTGACCTTGACTTTGTTGTGCCAAAGGACAAGCCACAGTGGAGAGAAATGATGCTGGACCGTGCCAACTCATGCTATCAGAGAGATAAAAATCATCCGGCAATCCTTATCTGGTCATGCGGCAATGAGTCGTTTGGCGGCAAGACCATATATGAGATGTCACAGCATTTCAGACAGCTTGATAAGCATCGTCTGGTGCATTATGAGGGAGTATTTAGCGATAGAAGCTATAATGACACAAGCGACATGGAAAGCCAGATGTATACTCCGGCTGCAGGCATTGAAAAATTCCTGGCAGAGCATCCTGAGAAACCGTTTATCTGCTGCGAATATACACATGCAATGGGAAATTCCTGCGGTGCTATGCATAAATACACAGAGCTTTCTGACCGCGAGCCTAGATATCAGGGTGGATTTATCTGGGATTATATTGACCAGTCAATCTACAAAAAGGACAGATACGGCAAGTGGTTCCTCACATATGGCGGAGATTTTGGCGACAGGCCTACAGATGGAGATTTCAGCGGAAACGGCATCTGCTACGGCGGAGAGAGAGAGGCTTCTCCAAAGATGCAGGAGGTGAAGTTCAATTATCAGAATATCTCGGTTGATTTTGACAGCGACTACATCTTTACAGTCACAAACAAAAATCTCTTTGTAAATACATCGGTTTTTGATGCTTATGCCATTCTTCTTGCAGACGGTGAGGAGGTTTACAGGACAAAGCTTCAGATATCTGTTCCACCGATGGAGAGGGCAAGCTATGAGGTGCCGGTGACTCTTAAAAATTCCATGATAGATGTGGAAAAAGAGTACTGTATTGTGGTATCATTTGTATTGAAGGAAAACACCATCTGGGAAAAGGCAGGGTATGAGATTGCATTCGGACAGCATATGATAAAGAAGCCTGTAAGTGAGTATTCATGCGACAAATCAGTTGAGCTTGTTGTTGGAAACGGAAATATCCTTGTAAGAGGTGAGAACTTTAAGGCACTTTTCTCAAGAATGAATCTGGGAATGGTTTCATATGTATATGGTGGCGTTGAGATGCTTCCAAATACTATTCCACTGCCGAATTTCTGGAGAACACCTACCAACAATGATTCCGGCAACATGATGCCACAGCGCTATGCACAGTGGAAGATTGCCAGCATGTATGTGACCACCAGACAGGATCAGCGCTTTGCAGATACATCACCAAGGGTAGAAAAAAATGACAACAATATCGCCATCACATACACTTATTTCATGCCTACCATACCGCAGAGTTCATGCGAGGTGACATACAGAGTGTTTGGTGATGGAACAATCGAGACAACTCTGTCATATGACCCTGTAAAGGAACTTGGCGATATGCCGGAGTTTGGCATGATGTTCAAGCTGGATGCCGATTATGATACAGTGAAATGGTACGGACTCGGACCACAGGAGACATACGAGGACAGACAGCATGGCGGAAAGTATGGTGTATACGAGAATAAAGTGGCAGACAATGTCGCAGAGTACCTTGTTCCGCAGGAGAGCGGCAACAAGTGTAGAGTAAGATATGCAAAGGTAATGGATAAGAAGGGCAGAGGCATGCTGTTCTTTGGTGATGAGCTTTCGTTCTCGGCACTGCCATATACACCACATGAGCTGGAAAATGCAGCGCATCATTTCGAACTTCCACCTGTACACTATACTGTTGTCCGTGTGGCAAAGAAGCAGATGGGTGTAGGCGGAGACGACAGCTGGGGCTCACATACTCATCCGGAGTACCTGCTTGATGTCTCAGAGAAAATGGAATTCACATTCTGCTTCCGCGGAATATGATTAATCATAAATGATATAAGAATTAAGGAGAATTAAAATGTCAAAATTTATTAAGGGTATGGATTTATCGACCTTGCTCGAGCTGGAACGCTGCGGAGCAAAATACTACGAGGATGGAAAGGAGAAGGATATTCTTGACATCATGAAGGAGCATGATGTTGACACAATCCGGCTTCGTCTGTGGAACGACCCAAAATCAGAGGATGGTGAGCCTTACGGTGCGGGTAACAATGACCTGGCTGAGACTATCGCTATTGGAAAAAAGGTTACAGATGCAGGCTTTGGAGTGCTTTTGAATTTCCACTATAGTGATTTCTGGGCAGATCCGGGAAAGCAGATTAAGCCAAAGGCATGGAAGGATTTCGGTGTGGACGAGCTGGAGCAGGCTGTATATGATTTTACACTTGAAAATCTGACAAAGATTATTGAGGCAGGTGTAAATGTCACAATGATTCAGGTAGGTAATGAGCTTTCAAACGGACTTTTGTGGCCTGAGGGAAAGGTACCTAACTACGATAATATAGCAAAATTTGTGAATGCCGGAATACGTGCCTGCCGCAAGGTAAATGCTGATATTCCGATTATGATTCACCTCGATAATGGTGGAAACAATGAGCTTTATGTCAGATGGTTTACAAACTTCATCGAAAGAGGAGAGGAGTTTGAGTATATCGGATTGTCATACTATCCTTTCTGGCACGGCTCACTTGACCAGCTTGAGTTCAACATGAATGACATTGCAAAGCGTTTCAATAAGGACCTTATCATCGCTGAGGTATCCATGGGCTTTACAATGGACAGCTACCAGGAGTATGAGAAGCTTGCTGATTCTGAGCGCAAGGGTTATGCGACAAAACCGGAGCTTGTTGAGAAGATAGATTATCCTATGACTATTGAGGGGCAGGCTGACTTTACAAAGGATTTCTTAAACAGAGTGGCAAATGTGGTGGATGACCACGGAAAAGGATTTTTCTGGTGGGAGCCGGCGTGGATTCCTGTACCGGGCTCAGGCTGGGCTACACCTGCTTCACTTAAGTACATGAATGATCCGGGACCATGTGGCAATGAGTGGGCAAACCAGGCGCTCTTTGACTATGATGGAAATGTGCTGCCGGCACTTGATGTTATTAAGTGTTTCAAAAAATAATTACAAAGAATATATGTAATTTTGTTGCATGATTTGATTTGTTATGTTGCATTTTCAGTCGGATGTATTGCAATGTAAAAATGTGCAGTTATAATAGAGTTATAAAGAAAGAACGAAATATTTTAACTATCAATTTAACGCAAATACAATCAGCAAAGGAGAAGAAAAAATGATACAGCAGAACGTATTAGACAAATTCAAGGAGCTTTTTGGAGCAGATGGGGATATCAGAGTATATTTTGCTCCGGGACGTGTAAATCTGATCGGTGAGCACACTGACTACAATGGAGGACATGTGTTCCCTTGTGCACTGACCATCGGTACATATATGGCAGCAAGAAAGCGCGATGACAGGAAGCTTCGTTTCTACTCTATGAATTTTGACAATCTGGGTGTGGTTGAGTCATCACTTGATGAGTTTACACCTGATCCAAACGGACTTTGGATAAACTATCCAATGGGCGTTATGTGGGCTTTCGAGGGACGCGGAATGAAGCTTGAAAGCGGTCTTGATATTGTTTTATTCGGAAATATTCCAAACGGCTCAGGACTTTCTTCATCAGCATCTCTTGAGGTGGTTACAGGATATATGTTAAAGGATATTTACGGCTTTGACGTGACAAATCAGGATATTGCACTTATCGGTCAGTATTCAGAGAACAACTACAACGGCTGTAATTGCGGTATCATGGATCAGTTTGCATCTGCAATGGGCAAAAAGGACAATGCAATTTTCCTTGACTGCAATACTCTTGATTTTGAGTATGCACCAATCGTTTTGGACGGTGCAAAGATCGTGGTTACAAACAGCATGGTTAAGCACAGCCTTGTAACAAGTGCTTACAATGACAGAAGAAATGAGAGTGCACAGGCTCTTAAGGATTTACAGACAGTATGTGACATCAAGACTCTCGGTGACCTGACAGATGAAGAGTTCGAGGCTCATAAGGATGCGATTAAGGATGAGGTTGCACGTAAGAGAGGCAAGCATGCGGTTTATGAGAACCAGCGTACCATCAAGGCTGTTAAGGCACTGAAGGAAAATGATATCGAGACATTTGGAAAGCTCATGAATGCTTCACATGTATCACTTCGTGATGATTATGAGACATCATGTCCTGAGGTTGACGTACTTGTTGATGAGGCATGGAAGATTCCGGGTGTTATCGGATCACGAATCACAGGCGGCGGCTTTGGCGGCTGTACAGTCAGCATAGTAAAGGACGAGGCTATTGATCAGTTTAAGGCAAACCTGACAAAGGCCTATGAAGAGAAGGTTGGAAAGACACCTGAGTTTTATGTTGTTTCAATCGGAGACGGACCTAGCCGTCTGGCATAAAATTAGCAATATGAAATAACAGTAACGGATAAATAGGGGTTTCCCGACAATGATTAAGGAGCATGACATGATTCAGGAGAGAATATTAGAATTAGTAAAATATGGTCTTACAACAGGACTTGTTGACCCTGCTGATGAGGTATACACAGTAAACAGACTTCTCGAGGTACTCGGAGTGGACGACATCGAGGATGAGACATTTGAAAAGGTAGAGGCTCAGCCGGCATGGACACAGGAAGAGGCAGAGGAGAAGCTTGAGGGTATACTCGAGGATATGATGACATACGCATATGACAATGGCATCATGAAAGAAAACAGCATTGTATACAAGGATCTTTTTGATACAAAGCTGATGGGCTGCCTTGTAAATGCACCAAGCGTGATCAGAGCTCGCTTTAAGGATTTATACGACAATGAGTCTTCACTTGCGGCAACCGATTATTTTTACAAATTAAGCTGTGACAGCAATTATATCAGAAGACAGCGTATCAAAAAGGATATGAAATGGACCACAGACACAGAGTATGGCACACTTGATGTGACAATCAATCTCTCAAAGCCTGAGAAGGATCCAAAGGCAATTGCTGCCGCTAAAAATGCTAAGCAGAGCGCATATCCAAAGTGCCAGCTTTGTAAGGAAAATGAGGGCTATGCAGGCCGCGTAAACCATCCTGCAAGAGAAAACCACAGAATTATCCCTGTTACAATAAATAACAGCCAGTGGTTTTTCCAGTACTCACCATATGTATACTATAATGAGCATTGTATCGTGTTCAATTCAAAACATACACCGATGAAAATCGAGCGTGCCACATTCGGAAAGCTGCTTGATTTTGTGACACAGTTTCCACACTATTTTGTAGGCTCAAATGCTGATCTGCCAATCGTTGGAGGCTCTATCTTAAGTCATGACCATTTCCAGGGCGGACACTATACTTTTGCTATGGCAAAGGCTCCGATAGAGAAAGAAATCACATTCAAGGGCTACGAGGATGTCGAGGCAGGTATCGTAAAATGGCCTATGTCTGTTATCAGAATCAAGTCAGCAGACAAAGATAAGCTTATTGACCTTGCAGATAAGATTCTTCTTGCATGGAGAGGCTACACAGATGAAGAAGCATTTATTTTTGCAGAGACAGATGGAGAGCCACACAACACTATCACACCTATAGCAAGACGTCGTGACGGAGACTATGAGCTTGACCTTGTGCTCAGAAACAACATCACAACAGAGGAGCATCCGCTTGGCGTATATCATCCGCATGCCCACCTTCATCACATCAAGAAGGAGAATATCGGACTTATTGAGGTAATGGGACTTGCAGTGCTTCCGGCCAGATTAAAAGGTGAGATGGCAGAGCTTAGGGATGCAATCCTTACAGGAAAGGATCTGCATTCGACTGAGACTCTTGCATCACATGCTGACTGGGCTCTTAAGTTTATGTCTAAGTATGATAAGATTGATGAGTCTAATATTGATGATATCATCAATGAGGAGATTGGACTTGTATTTAAAGAAGTGCTTGAGTGTGCAGGAGTGTACAAGTGCACTGATGAGGGACGTGCAGCGTTCCAAAAATTTATAGATGCGGTAAATGCATAAGATTTTCAATTATCTTTTTATAATGCGGAAAGCACCGGCGAACCATACTATATATTTCGCAAGTACTACGCAGCTAAGAAGCAGTAAGAATTATGATTTAGGGTGTTTAGACCATGACACAACCGGCTTTTATGTGCCGTCCATGGCACATAACGCCTTGCCCCAGCGTCCATGCTGGGGCATTGTTGTATATGGACATAATTCTAACTGCTTCTAAGCTGCTTCGTAAAGCTCAATATATAGTATGATTCGCCGGTGCTTTCCTCAGCTGTGAGATAAACTGATTTTTAAAGGACCTGTTAAAGCCATTATTGTTAATGACTTTTTACTAAAGATGTGTCATTAGGATGAATTAACCGTTTTTGTAGCTTGTGAAGGCAGTGGATGAATGCAGGCACCAGGAAGGCATCTGCGAGAATCCATGCGAGTGGGCTTGCAAAGCAGGCGGCAGAAAAGCCGAATATCGGTACAAATACAAGTCCGATGAGCGAACGCGCAATCATTTCTGCTACTCCTGCAAACATTGCAAAACCTGAAAAGCCCATGCCCTGTATGGTGAAACGGACTGTGTTTACCAGAACGAGCGGGATGTAGAAAAATGCATTTGTAAGCAGAAACTGATGAGCCTGTGCGACAACCTCTGTTTCGCTTGGTGATACAAACAGGTAAATCAGATAGTTGGCTATAAACAGCAGTGCCACAAAAATCAAAACCGAATAGACCGATCCTATAACTGAGGCTGAAATAAGCCCCTTCTTTACACGTTCAAATTTGGCTGCGCCGACATTTTGTCCACTGTAGGTGGCCATTGTGGAGCCGAGTGCGTCAAATGGACACACCATAAACATTGAAATACGGCTTGCAGCGGTCATTGAGGCAACTGCGATGGAGCCTAAGCCGTTTACGGCAGTCTGCAGTATGACGCTGCCTATAGCGGTTATCGAATACTGAAAGCCCATAGGAAGTCCCATGACCATCAGATTTCTGACATATGAAGAGTCAAGCTCCAAATCATTTCTGCTTACATGCAGCAGAGGTACATTTTTTGCTATGTAAATGATGCACAGCACTCCTGATACACCCTGTGACAGTACGGTTGCAAAAGCCGCTCCAAACACGCCCATGTTAAATACCAGAATGAAAAGTAAATCAAGACCGATATTTAGAACAGCCGCGATTATAAGGAAAATAACAGGTATGACCGAGTTGCCGAGAGATCTCAGATATCCTGACAGCAGATTGTACAGTATTGTGGCAGGAATGCCTGCAAATATGACAATCAGATACTGGTAGGCGAGGTCGTAAATGTCGCCTGGCGTATTCATCCAGGTCAGAATGTGACCACAGAGAAGCACAGTGAGTGCCGTCATGATTATTGCGATAATTACAGAGACAATTCCTGCATTTCCTACATATTTTTTAAGTCCTTTTTCATCCTTGGCACCAAAGCGCTGTGCTATAGGAAGTGAAAAGCCGGCACACACACCCTGGCAGAAGCCGATGATGAGAAAGCAGATGCTTCCGGTAGAGCCGACTGCGGCTAAGGCCGAAACACTTAGAAAACGACCGACGATTATTGTATCCATAAGGCTGTAAACCTGTTGAAAAAGCATTCCGAGAAGCAACGGAAGGGAAAAGCCCAGAATGAGCCCGGTAGGAGAACCTACAGTGAGATCCTTTGAATTATTTTTAGTCATTATTTATAATCCCCCTTGATTAAAAATAGATAAAAATATATATAAAAAATAATGATTAAGTGTAATATACAACCTTTACAAACATAAGTAAATGAGGTAAAGTAAAATTGTTAGCATTTTTTTGGGTGCATATGTTAAAGTGAATAAAAACGCTGATTTTATGTTTGATATCATGTTTTTTTGAGAAGAAAATTGAATGATCAGTAAATATGTATGGGCTGACATATAATTAAATTTGGAGGAAAAGAATGAGAGACTGGGAAAATAACATTCGAAAGGTTGTACCTTATACACCGGGAGAACAGCCAAAGAATACCTGTGTTATTAAGTTAAATACAAATGAGAATCCATATCCGCCAGCGCCGGGAGTGAAGGATGTTTTAAGTAATTTCAATACAGATGATTTAAGACTGTATCCTGATCCAAGGGTGGATAAGCTGGTAAATGCAATTGCGGATTTCTATAAGATAGACAGCTCGAAGGTGTTTGTCGGAGTTGGCTCTGATGATGTACTTGCCATGATTTTCATGACATTTTTCAATTCAAAAAAGCCGATACTGTTTCCTGACATTACATATTCATTTTATGATGTGTGGGCAGATATGCTTCGAATCCCTTATGAGCAGCTTCCATTGTCTGATGATTTTTCAATAGTACCGTCAGATTACTATAAGGCAAACGGCGGAGTAGTATTTCCAAACCCTAATGCTCCGACAGGAAAGCTCATGCCTCTTGATGAGATAGAGGACATAATAGAGCACAATCAGGATGTAATTGTCGTAGTAGATGAGGCATATGTAGATTTTGGCGGGGAAAGTGCGCTTCCGCTCATTGACAAATATGATAATGTCATTGTGGTACAGACATTCTCGAAATCACGCTCGCTGGCAGGTTCAAGAGTTGGTTTTGCCATGGCAAGTCCTGTGCTTATCAAGTATCTGAATGATGTGAAATATTCGTTCAACTCATATACAATGGACAGAATCACAATCGAAGCAGCTACAGCAGCGGTAAAAGACAGAGCATACTTTGAAGAGACCACAGCAAAGGTCATAAAGACACGTGAGTGGACAAAGAAAGAGCTTAAGAGACTTGGCTTTACATTCTGTGACTCAAAGAGCAACTTTATATTTGCAAAGCCTGCAAATGTTTCTGCAACAAAGCTTTTTGAGGACCTTAAGGCAGACAATATATTTGTCAGACATTTTAGCTCACCTGAGCGAATCAACGACTATCTGCGCATATCCATAGGAACTGATGAGCAGATGCATACACTAATTAAATTTTTGGAGAATTATTCATGTTAAAAAAATATATTTACATCTTTTTAATTTCAATGGTACCACTTATTGAACTCAGAGGAGCGGTTCCGGTTTCACAGGTGATGGGGCTGCCGATAGTGCCATCATTTATCGTTTGTATCATTGCAAATATGCTTCCGGTACCAATTATTTATCTTTTTGCAAGAAAGGTTCTCATCTGGGGAGCAGACAAACCAATTATTGGAAGGTTCTTCAGCTTCTGCCTTGAAAAAGGAGAGAAGGGCGGCAAGAAGCTTCAGGCAAAGGCCGGAAGAGGTTTGTTTGTTGCACTTTTACTTTTCGTAGGTATCCCACTTCCGGGAACAGGTGCATGGACAGGAACACTTGCTGCAAGTATCCTTGATATGGATTTCAAGTCAACAGTTGCCGCTGTCATGCTTGGAGTACTGCTTGCCGGCATGATTATGATGATAGTAAGTCTGGCGGGCGTGTCTATATTCCTGTAGAATTTATGGGGAGCTTTCTTCGTCCTTTGTTAAACAGTACAAATCCGGCTGCCAGTGAAACAATTGTAACCACAATCACAACCACAAAGACCACTACACTATTGCCGGGATCAGGGAAAAATCCTGAAAGTGTGCCCCAAAGGTTGAAAAGCAGATGAAGCCCCATAGAGTAGTAAATAGAGCCACCGCGTTCGCACACATATCCGAGCACTATGCCAAGTGCAAAGGCATATATGCCCTGAATCCAGTTGAGATGGAACAGTCCGAAAAGTGCAGCCTGCATCAGATTGGCAAGTGCAAATGGCAAAGCCTTTCTGGCACAGCGCATGGTTACACCGCGGAATATAAGCTCCTCACAGATTGGCGCCAGTATTACAGAATAAAGTACTGTTACAAAGGTGGTATCTGTGATGCCGGATGTCTCAAAAAGCTCATTGTACTGCTGCAGCCAGTCGGGACGGATGTAGCCGGTTAAGTTAGCGATGAAATTGGCAGCAAACTGTGTACCCGGCACGAGTATGACGATTGCCACAATCATCATGGGATTGAAGGTTTTCTTAGGGGAAGGAAGAAAATTACCTTCGTATCTGGCATAGTACCACATGCCAAAAATCGCAATGGTAATGAGTGCATAGATGACCATAATCATCATGTTAAAATTTACAGAGGTAAATGTCTTTTCAAGGCGGTCCGATACGTTTGCAGACGGAAAGGCAAGCTTTCCGACAAAACCCTGTCCAAACACTCCCATGCCCATCATAAAGAATAAGGCGATAGTCTGAATTGCCTCAACTGCAAGCAGTGGGACAAATGTGTAAAAGAAATATCCTACTTTTTTCATTTTCAATTTACTCCATTCTGATTTATTAGGCGATAGTAACATTAGTATAACATATCATAATTTAATTGCAAGAAAGCTGTTTACTTTAAAACTTTAATATGTTAAAATTAAAAGTAAATAAATCGCATGAAAAAGGAGAACACGATGAGCAAGAATCTTAAAACAGAAGCAGTAGACCATTTGTTTGATGCTATTTTGTGTCTCAAGGATAGAGCAGAGTGTTATACATTTTTTGAGGATGTTTGTACTGTAAATGAGCTTTTCTCTCTATCACAGAGATTTGAAGTGGCAAAGATGCTTAGAGAGCAGAAGACATATCTTGATATAGCAGAAAAGACCGGGGCTTCCACAGCCACAATCAGCCGTGTGAACAGATCATTAAACTACGGCAACGATGGATATGATATGGTTTTTTCACGCATGGAGGATGGCTCTGACAAAGAGGATTAGTTTATCATAGGGGGAAAGAAAAACAGGCTCATTAATTTGAGCCTGTTTTTTTACTTTCCTTTCCTGAATGTGTATTTTCATGGGAAGAAGCCTCTTTTTCTTCATTTAGATTGTCAATCATGCGCTCAATCAGCATTTTCTTGATGTAGACATCAAAGCTCAGCATGCAGATAAAGCTGAATGTGTGAAGAAATTTCTGATCCTCATCAGGAAAATCCTCAAATGTTTCACCGGCAATCTTGTATTTCTTGCCGAGATCCTTTAGGAGCTTTTGCGATTCCTCCGCCTCTAAGCTGAAAACCTCAGTATAGACATCCTGCATCGTAAATCCGTCATCATTGCCGAAATACTTCTCGGTAAGCGGATTAAGAATCGAGCGTATATCGTTGATGCTCAATATATTTTTGAAATAATATATAAAAAGCAGTGTGAGCACATGCTCCTTAGAATACTTTTTCTTGTCCGGAGAAGGGAGCAGATTGTTTTTGGCATAGTTGTTTATCATTGTCTTGGTAAGGATTTTGTCGCTTTCATAGCGCTTTGATGCAGCGAGCTGCTCGTCCATGAAGGTTGTGACCTGATCCATGTACAAATCAATATTTGGTATATCCTCCGGCTTTATGTAATCTATTGATTTAAGCTGCTTTAATAATTCTGATAAAAATTCTTTAACGTCATTCTCCATATCATCACCTCAGGCTTTTATTATATAGTATTGAAAACTATATGACAAGTTTTTTTTGAATTTTCTCATATTGGGTTGTGCAAAACATATGTTTGTGGTATGCTGTAAATAAATTATTTTTGTATTTATGGTTTGTGAGCCTGTAATAAGACTGGAGAATTGAGAGGAAAACAGATGAACTTAGATATGTTGAATGAACAGCAAAGGGAGGCCGTTTTGACCACAGAGGGACCGCTTCTTATTTTAGCGGGGGCAGGCAGTGGCAAGACCAGGGTTCTTACATACAGGACTGCCTACCTGATAGATGAGTGTGGCGTCAATCCTTACAATATCATGGCAATCACCTTTACAAACAAGGCTGCGGGAGAGATGCGTGAGAGAATTGATGATATGGTGGGCTATGGTTCGGAAAGCATATGGGTTTCTACATTCCATTCGACATGTGTGCGTATACTGCGCAGGTATATTGACAGGCTGGGATATGACACGAATTTTACCATATATGATGCTGACGACCAGAAGGCTCTGATGAAGGACATCTGCAAGCGTCTTGAGATAGATACCAAGATGTATAAGGAAAAGATGTTTTTAAATGTCATTTCATCTGCAAAGGATGAGATGATTGATCCGATAGAGTTTGAAAACCGCTTCACAGGTGACTTCGTGAAGCGCAAGCAGGCACTTGTATACAAGGAGTATCAGAATGCCCTAAAGCAGAATAACGCACTCGATTTTGATGATTTGCTTGTGAAGACAGTAGAGCTTTTTAAGCTGGATAAAGAGGTGCTGGATTACTATCAGGAGCGCTTCAGATATATCATGGTGGATGAGTATCAGGACACAAACACCGTGCAGTTTGAGCTTATCAGGCTTCTTGCCATGAAGTATAAGAATCTGTGTGTGGTGGGTGATGATGATCAGTCCATTTACAAGTTCAGAGGTGCCAATATCTACAATATCTTAAACTTTGAGAAGCATTTTGAAGATGCAAAGGTCATAAAGCTTGAGCAGAATTACAGGTCTACCCAGAATATCCTAGATGCCGCCAACAGCGTCATTTCCAACAACGTGGGTAGAAAGGACAAGCGCCTTTGGACTGACAACGGAGCCGGAGACAGGATTACCTTTGAACAGCTTGAGAGTGGCTTCGAGGAAGCGGATTATGTGGCGCGTTCGATAGCGAGACTCGTGAGAAAGGGTGAGGCGCGCTATAAGGACTGTGCTGTGCTTTACCGAACCAACGCACAGTCGCGTCTCTTCGAGGAGAAATTTATTGCAGCCAACATACCATACAAGATTGTCGGCGGCGTGAATTTCTATGCCAGAAAAGAGATAAAGGATATCCTTGCATATTTAAAGACTATTGACAATGGCCATGATGACCTTGCGGTAAAGCGAATAATAAATGTGCCAAAGCGCGGCATCGGAGCTACAAGCATCAATAAGGTGACAGACTATGCCATTGAGAAGGGAATAGATTTCTATACGGCACTGCGCTATGTCGATGAGGTGCCGGGCATGGCGAGGTCAGCAGGCAAGATAAAGCCTTTTGTGATGTTTATACAGTCACTTCGTGCGAGAGCCGAGATGGATTCGGTTTCGCAGCTCATACAGGCAATAATCGATGAGACCGGCTATGTCGATGAGCTGAAGGCAGAGGGCACGGATGAAGCAGAGCAGCGTATTGAGAATATTGATGAGCTTATAAACAAGGCTGTTGATTACGAGCAGGGGGAGGAGAATCCTACTCTCAGTGGCTTTTTGGAGGAGGTAGCGCTTGTAGCCGATATAGACGGTCTTGACGAAAACAGCGACTATGTGGTTCTTATGACTCTGCACAGTGCTAAGGGACTTGAGTTTCCGAATGTGTATCTGGCAGGTATGGAGGATGGTCTTTTCCCAAGCTATATGTCAATCACGAGTGATGATGCGACAAGCGAGATAGAGGAGGAAAGGCGTCTTGCTTATGTTGGTATCACGAGAGCAAAGGAGCATCTGACCATCACATCTGCACGTATGCGCATGGTGCGTGGAGAGACACAGTTCAATAAGGTATCGCGATTTGTGAAGGAGATACCGCGCGAGCTTATGGCAGGTGAGGTCTATGAGCCAAAGCGCCGTGACGACGACCTTGAAAGAAATTCGCAGAGTACCTACAGAAAGGCTAAGGAGGCCTTCAAAAAGACACCTACATACGGCACGGAGTATGCGACCACCTTTAATACACAGCGCACAAGGACACCTGTCTACACACCTGTGAGCAACCAGAAGTCATTTGCCAGTGCAAATACCACCGGAGGACTTTCATATAAGGTAGGAGACAGGGTATCACACATCAAGTTTGGCGCGGGAGAGGTCATGGCAATCGTAGAAGGAGGCAGGGATTATGAGGTCACTGTGGATTTTGACAAGGCCGGTACCAAAAAGATGTTTGCTTCATTTGCCAAATTGAAAAAAATTGACTAAAATTATTGTAATTTTTATAGGAAAATTGGATATAATATGCTATAATGGATTTAACAAATAGCATTTGACAATTACTTTTGGAAAAGGAGCGGATTGAATTATGAGTAAAGTTGAAGAATTATTAAAGGACAACAAGCTTGCAGAGAAGCTCAGCATGGCAAAGCTTAATGACCTTCTCAAAAAAGAAGAGGAAGACAAGAAGCCTTCCAAGGCTGTTATCATATTTGCCATCATTGGTGTATTAGTTGCAGTGGCAGCAGCGGCATATGGTATCTACAGATTTTTCACACCGGATTATTTAGATGATTTTGATGATGAGTATGATGATGAATTCGATGATGATTTCTTCGAGGATGAAGACGAAGACGATGATGATGCTGAAGAGGAAAAAGAGGCACCAAAGACTAAAGAAGAGAAATAATCGTTTTTAGATAATGGGGGCTACATATGTAGTCCTCATTTTTCTTTATGTGTGAAGCAAGGCATTTGCAGTCAGGCATACAAAGAAATAATAAAGTATAAAGAGAGATAAGAATTACATGAAAAAAGGATTTAGAGGAACAGGAACCGTAGAAAGAGTAGACTTCCCAAACAAGGGAATAGCCGTTACAGATGACGGCGACAGAGTAATTGTGAAAAATACAATTCCGGGACAGAAGGTGGAATTTGTTGTAAATAAAGTAAAGCATCAAAGGGCAGAGGGCAGACTCATGGAGGTAATTGAGAAATCGCCTCTGGAGACAGAAGAGCCATGCCCTCACTTTGGAATGTGCGGGGGCTGTACATATCAGACAGTGCCTTACGAAAAGCAGCTTGATATGAAGCTTGCCCAGGTGAAAAAGCTCATTTCGGATGCTATCGGCACTGAGGAAGAGTCAGGATATGAGTTTATAGGGATACATGGAAGTCCGAAAAAGAGTGAATACAGAAACAAGATGGAATTTTCCTTCGGTGATGAGTACAAGGATGGCCCGCTTGCGCTTGGCATGCACAAAAGAGGAAGCTTTTATGACCTTGTGACCGTATCGGATTGTCAGATAGTGGATGAGGATTTCAGGACAATATTAAAGGCAACACTTGATTATTTTTCAAAAAACAATATCCCATATTTCCACAGAGCAACACACAAGGGCTATCTGCGGCATCTGCTTGTCAGAAAGGCAACAAAAACCGGTGAAATCATAGTCGACCTTGTCACCACCACACAGACAGAGGGCTTCAACGAGGAGGAACTGCTCGCAGGCTTTAGATATGCACTTTTGACCAGGCACTACGACGGCAGATTCAAGGGCGTTTTACACACTCAAAATGACAGCGTGGCAGATGTGGTCAAAAACGAGGGCACAGAGGTGCTCTACGGAGATTCATATTTCTACGAGGAGCTCTTAGGTCTGAAATTCAAAATCACACCATTCTCATTTTTCCAGACCAACTCACTCGGAGCGGAGGTGCTCTATGAGACAGCGAGAGAGTTTATCCTGGGAGATGACAAGGATTCGCTAAACGGTAAAACAGTCTACGACCTCTACAGCGGAACCGGCACCATCGCGCAGCTTATGGCACCGGTGTGTAAGGAAGTAGTAGGTGTCGAAATAGTTGAGGAGGCAGTTTGCGCAGCAAAGGAAAACGCTGCCCTTAATGGTCTGGATAACTGTAAATTTATCGCAGGTGATGTGCTCAAGGTGCTTGATGAGATAGAGGAAAAACCTGATTATATAATTCTTGATCCACCACGAGACGGTATCCATCCGAAAGCTATCGGGAAAATCATAGAGTATGGTGTTGAGAATATGGTTTATATTTCATGTAAACCGACAAGCCTGGCAAGGGATTTGCAGATATTTATGGACAGAGGGTATAGAGTGGAGAAGATATGCTGCGTGGATATGTTTCCGAATACTTATCACGTCGAGACTGTTGTACTGCTTTCCCACAAAAAACCAGATGGACATATCAATGTAAAAGTTGAGTTTGGCGAGGGTGAGGGCAAAGTTCCGCTTGATAATATTGCTAAAAGAGCAGAAAACTACAAGCCCAAAGAGCGAGTGACCTACAAAATGATAAAGGAGTACGTAGAAGCTAAATATGGCTTCAAAGTACATACCGCATATATTGCAGAGGTAAAGAGAGATTTAGGATTACCGATGTACGATGCTCCTAATGCGGTGGAAGAATTGAAACAACCGAGGAAGCATCCGACGGCGGAGAAAGTGGAAGCGATAAAGGATGCATTAAGATATTTTGAAATTATGGAGGAGATTTAATGAGTAGTTCTATATTTTTGAGTTATCCAAGACCATTTAAAAAAAGGCAAGAAGAATTTATTGAAAGAATAATTCATTATTTTGAAGAAAGAGAGTTACAACCAAGAACGTTAGGGGTGACAGATTATGATATGGATGCGCCATTAACAGCAATAAGAAGGTTGATGTTAGAATCAAATGGATTAGTAACAATAGCGTTTAGAAGAAGTTTAATTAAACAAGGAACAGGGAAACCGATTAGTGATATTGGCGAGGAGGAGTATGATTTATCCAATAAATGGTTAACTAGTCCATATTGTCAAATTGAACCGGCTATGGCTTTCCAATTGGGATTGCCTGTTTTAATACTGAGAGAGAAAGGGGTTATTGCAGAAGGAATATTAGAAAAGGGTGTTCTTGGGGTGTATATGCCAGAATTTGATTTGAATTGCAATTTAGATGATTATTTTAAATCTAAAGAATGGATACAAATAATTCAAAAGTGGGAAGGTTATGTCAGAAAAGTTGTGGATAACAAAGGGAAACCTCCTATGCTGTATTAAATGTTGTTTATGCAGTAGTCTATTACACAAACGGAATGGATGTTGTATTTTAAAATATCAGATAAATAGGACGGTTGTAGAGAAAAGTTGGTAAATAAAAAAACAAAGGAGAATATTTACATAGTAGAATGGATTATAAGTAATAAAGAATGGATATTTAGTGGCTTAGGTATAGCTATTATATCAGCTTTCTTTGCAATATTAAAAACAAAAACTCCTAAAGGTGGTGAGGGAAATCTTAATGTTAGTGGAGATAAAAATGTTATCGGGGATGGAAACATTCTTCAAATTACAAATCTTACAGAAGAAAAACAACAATCAAATATAAAAATAGTAGATATCTCTTTAAATGAAGATAAAGAATTTATTGTTGATATAAAATTGAGAAACATTGGAGACCAAGTAGCCTATATAAAAGAGATATCATTCGATATATTAGATTACTATAATATGATCAATCCGCAAATGACCCATTATCAATTGGTAGAATCCTCTCATACTTATGATGAGGTTTTAGGGAAAGAGAAACAACAAGTATTTAATGTTTCACAAAGTATAGGTGCAAATGAAGTCGATAGATTTCAGGTGAAGCTTGCAAGTTCTATAGCAGAAACGCGTATGGTTACGATTTATTACTTAACATTATCGATTATATATGATGAAGATAACAAAGTAGTAAAATCAGAGAAATATCTTTGGGCTGTTCCATCTATTAGTGAATATGCAGCATGTTACATAAGCCATACCAGCATGGAAATTGCGAAGAAAAATTATTTAGAATTAAAGAAAATGAATAACTACGATGCAATTAAAAGCAATCATTTTATAAGTATTCTTAAGAGTTATGAAGAGAATAAGTCAGATTTTTTGATTAAACATTAAGGATAAATGTAGTAGGTTATTGATTACTGCTATTCATATTATAAAGATAATTATATTTTTTCTGTTGATTTGTGGGGGATATGTCTTAAAATGACACGCATGTGGAGACTGTGGTAGGACTACACAGAAAGGATATATAGAAATCCTTGAATTTACGCACTTTGTAGAGTTTTTCAGCTTCAACAGGATTGCTGAAGATTACAAGGAAAAAGAGCTTGTGAGGAAGGTAACGGTTGTTGTGGCATTAGACCTCGGTTGTGGGAACACAAATAATTCTGAATATGAAAGTAAATAGAGAACTATCAGATATGCTGATAGAACGTAGGGATACTTGAAAGAGTGTCCCTATTTTTTATATTAGGGCATTCCATTAGCCGAATTGCACAATTTCAAAAATCATCCTTTCCGTGTGGTTGATGATGAAAAGATGGAGTAAACTACAGAGAGTATCCGTCAGTATGGTGTACTTGTACCGGGAATTGCAAGACAGAGAAGGAGTTCATTATTTAATCTTTATTGATAAGGTAAAGATTTATGCTCAGTGTTATGCAGCGATTGCAAATCGTATGGGAGACTTGGACAGATTGCGGTGCATCCGGATGGCCACAATGGTAGTCAGAATATACATGTTCATATCGTGATAAATTCCGTCAGAAAGTATGAGGGAAGGAAAGAAAAGTGGCATGACAAGCCCTGTGAATGGAAGCAGGGCTGTAAGCACAAAAGTACCGGAAAGATGATGCACAATGTAAAGAAGTGGGTGAAGGAAAGCTGTATCAGACATGGGTTTGAACAGGTGGATCTGCTTACCAAGAAGCACAGGGATAATTACTGGGTGGAAAAGAGGCTTATGAATAAAAATGCCAGCGATGGTGTCGGCATCACATCGAATAGGGAATTGATTCGTAACACTATTGACAAGATGCTGCCCGCTGTAGATTCTTTTGAACAGATGGTAGAATGCCTGAAGGGGATATATGGCTGGAAGGTCCGTGTTACGGATAAAACAGTAACCTTTGCCACTTCGGACATGAAAAAGGGAATACGAGGGAATAAGCTTGGTGATGGATATGGCAAAGCGGAGCTTGTGGAACGGATAGCCCAGATTGTAACGGAAAGAGAAGCGGTAAATGAGGCGCGAAGGATTGCAGAGGAGCAAGCAAAAGCGAAGGCAGAAGCTGCTGCAAGAGAGGAAGCAATCCGGAAGAAAAAGCAGATTGAAGAAGAACGAAAGAAAACAGAAATCCTGTCGAGGAAACGGAAGCTTGCATATGAGCGAAATAATATTCAGCATAAATATTATAGTGCGGAATTGGATCGTCCTGACTGGAACAGGGAGTATGTAGAGTATCTGGACGCACAATTTATCAGAGATGCTGCCTTGTTATCTGAGGAAGAACTTATAGCACCGATTATGACAAGGGAAGAGTTTGAGAAAGAACAGGCGGTTGTTTTGTATCGTGAAAAGGCTGATAAGGCAGGAGAACTTTGGGATAAGGCATTGTCGGAGTTATACAGTGTAACACATAAGTGGAAATGGGAATATATGGATTATCTTGAAGAAACACGGTTTAAGGAATTATCGAATGTAACGCTTCGTGAGGCTAAGGAAAAGATTCTGTCTTATGAGGAATTTGCAAAATTAAAGAAAGCAGTAAAAAAGATACAGGAGCAGACTTTTGAAGTGTTTGATAGTTCGGCTGATGCAAAAGATGAGACACAGACTATTGTAGTGTCAGAGAAAGCAGATATTGAAGTTCCTAAGATAGAAGAAGTGGTATTAGAAAAGGCGGAGCATGTTCCAGAGGTAATTGATTATACCAAGTTGTCTATAGAAGAACGCGCGTCTATTTTGCAAGCACCTACAGATGATTATGTAGCAGAGTACGATGCGTATTGTCAGCGTATGGGATATACAGCAGAAAAGATGAAAAGTGTTCGTTATAAGATGGATGTGTATGATGAATTTATAGAGGAATATCAGTATCGTAAAAAGCATTGTGGTATGAGAGGTGATTCAGGAATAGTAAATATTTCAGAAAAGAGAAGAGAAACAAGGTAATATAGTGTTAGATTACTAGGAGGCCTGCGAATTATTGGCAGTACGCCTAGTATGAAAATTATTATGTCCTGTGCTTTACAACTAGGGATAAAGTGGTGTTATCTGCTTCTAGTATACATTAACAAAACTAGAAGATGATTTATTTGAATTAGGTTAGAACTTGTTTACTGTAGTAGAGTTTCTTTACAAGTTAGTGGCTTTAGATTGTTTTGTGCACTAACACGGAGATAATTCAATTATTACGCAGAGAAGATTCGTGCGTTGGTGAAGATTTCTGCGTTGAGATTTTGGGAGAATGATGATATACTTTATATTGACACAGTGTATATTTCTAATTTTGCTGAAAGGTATTGAACGATGGAAGTAAGTTATAAAAAATTATGGAAAGTTCTCATCGATAAAGATATGAAGAAAAAGGATTTACAGTCTGCTGCAGGAATAAGCTGGGCCTCTGTTACTAAACTTTCTAAAGGAGAGATTGTAAGCATGGAAGTATTGATGAAAATATGCAAAACATTGGAATGTAACATCGGAGATATTATGGATTTGATTCCAGAGGAAATTAAGTATAATCAGTAGAGGACAATCATGGCGAGTTCGAAGAAAAATGATGTGATTAGTGTTGCGTCTCCACACACGATAAAGAAATTTGAATTGATCTCCAAGTATGTAGAAGCCTGGGTGGAAATACTTCTTAATTCTCAGAAGTGTAATGGTATCGTGTATATAGATTGCATGTCTAATAGCGGTGTTTATAGAAAAGAAACGGAAGATGGTGAGATAATAGAAGGAACTGCGCTTCTTGTTGCCAATATTATAGCTAAGGCTATGGAGAAGTATTCTTCGCGGCAGGCATTTTTATATTTCAATGATAAAGAATCGGATAAGATTGACGAGCTTAATACGAGGCTGCCAAAAATGACTCACAATTTTCATATTCAGACATATTCGATGGATGCGAGTGAGTTGCTTAATAAAATCAGTAGTCAGTTCTCGTCAGTTTTTCAAGGGATGAACTTTTTGTTGATTTATGACCCATATGATGCAAATATCGATTGGGAGGCATTGATGCCCTTTATGAGAAATTGGGGTGAAATCATTATTAATCATATGGTCTCGGATACTGTTAGGGCTGCAAAGACAGCAAAACGTCAGGCGGTTATTGATAAATATGAGAGAACTTATAGAACAAATATAGAAGATTTGATTTCTTTTGGTAGCGATAGAAATGCTTACGAACAAAAAATACAGAGTATTATTCGCGATCTGAGCGGAAGAAGAGATAGATACTATATTGCTTCGTTTCCGTTCTTCAATAAAAGGAAATCAGTAGTATATGATCTAATTCATTGCACTGGTCACCATCTAGGATTTGATCTTTTTAAAGAAATAGCGTGGAAAACATTTGGTGACAAATCATCTGATAAAAAAGAAAATGATGATTCTGAATATGAGCAATTATCGTTAAATCTTTTTACAGGAGAGGTTGAAGTGGAAAATCATACAGATGATTCTTGTTATACGTTGAGAGATGTAGCCAAGTATTTGCAGGATCATTTTAAGGGGCAAGCAGATGTCCCTAAGGATGAAGTTCTGAATTATATAGCAGACCATCCGGTGTTTCCTACAAGAAATTATAAAACAAAGATTTGGAATGCACTTAAAAGGCATTACGGTGCAGTTGTAAAACAGCAAACAATAACTTTTTCAGATAGGAGCTAATTAACATGCCAGAAGTAGAAGGCTATATACAAAGAAAATCCATGCTTTATAAAACAGGTGTAGAGTATGGAGATTATACGATTAACTTCGTCCAAGGGTGTGCTCATGGATGTAAGTATCCCTGTTATGCCTTCTCACTAAAGAAGAGGTTTGGGCAAGTAAAAACATATGAAGAGTGGTTAAAGCCATACCTGGTAATCAATACACTGGAACTACTTGAAAAAGAGATTCCAAGGCTGAAGGAAAAGATAGAATCAGTCCAGTTGTGTTTTACTACAGATCCATTTATGTATGGATATTCTGAGATAGAACAGATGGCAATAGCTTCGATTAAGAAGTTGAATGCCGAAGGAATTAAGTGTACGGCACTTACGAAAGGTATACTTCCTCAGGAACTAGCTAAATGCTCAAAGGAAAATGAGTATGGAATAACACTAATTTCATTGGATGAAGATTACAGGCAGCGGATGGAACCGGGGGCGGCTACATCACGTGAAAGGCTTGATGCTCTACGCTGGCTTCACAATCATGGATGCAAGACATGGGTAAGCATAGAACCGTATCCTACGCCAAATCTTATTGAACAAGACTTGATGGAACTATTAGAAGTAGTAAGTTTCACAGACAAGATAATTTTTGGAAGAACCAATTATAGCAAAGAAATAAGCGCATACAAGCAACATAAGAAGTTCTACAATCAGTGTGCAAAAACAGTGATTGAGTTCTGCGAAGAACGGCAGATAGCTTACCACATTAAAGATAAGACAATGACCCCGGAATGAGTCCGAATTTTGGGACAGCATGTTAGATAGGATGGTAGAGTCCAGTAGTAGACATATTTGAAAATCTAAGGAGGAAATCAGATGGCTGCAATACATGATTTGCTTGCACAAGTGCAAGATCAGGCTTTGAGAGAAAGAATAGAAAAAGAAATAGAAAAAATGTCAAAAACCAAAAAATTTGGGTTGGTTTTTGAAGAGCATCTTCCTGAGTGTACGCCTTTGTATGACGTAAAGATAAAGAAAGGCAGCATAGTGGCTAAAAAGGCAGGCTATATCAATGATATTTATGAAGTGGTTGATATACGAGAGAAAACGGCAACCTGTGTAAATAAGATCTCCCAAGAGACCGAAGTTATTGATCTCGAAAGTTTAATCGCAGTAGCACAATTTGGTGAGCCTATATATCCGTATCTTAAGCCGATTGATAGTGTGAGCAATGCTCCTGATAGTGACCTCTGGCATACTTTAATAGAGGCAGATAATTTTCATGCGCTTCAATTGTTAGAGTACCTGTATGCGGGTAAGGTGGATTGCATATACATTGACCCTCCGTATAACACAGGTGCAAAAGACTGGAAGTATAATAATGATTATGTGGACGGGACAGATGTATATCGCCATAGTAAATGGTTAACTTTTATGGAGCGTCGCCTGAAGTTAGCAAAGCAATTACTTAATCCAGAAAGTTCAGCGCTGATAGTCACCATTGATGAGAAGGAATACCTAAGGTTGGGAATGCTTCTTGAGCAGATGTTTCCAGAAGCGAGAATTCAAATGATTAGTACTATCATCAATCCTACAGGAACAAAGCGTGCAGACGAGTTTTCACGTACAAATGAATTTATATATTTTGTGAGAATTGGTCAGTGTAGTATAGAACAGGTGGCTAAGGTAAAGACTGTAGCATCAAATGTTGAAGTTCATTGGGAACCATTAAGAAGACATACCGCTTCGAATATTCGAGATGCGCAGCATCCAAATCAGTTTTTCCCACTTTTTATTGATGTAAATACTAATGACATTGTTGAAATTGGTGAAAATTTGCCTTTCGGAACTGATATTTCAACAGTAGAGCCAAAAGAAAATTGCGAAACAGTATGGCCAATTCGAGATAATGGTAGCGAGATGATGTGGGGACTGAAAAGAGAAACATTTATCAAGCGTTTGGAAAGCGGATACGTGAAGATTGGCAGACATACGCCAAATAAGCCACAGAAATACTCAGTTTCATATCTTGCTTCAGGTACGATAGAGGATATTGAAACGGGCAAGGCTGTTATTACTGGTTATGATAAGCATGGTGCGGTAAAAGCATATTACAAAGATGGCAAAAAGGTGATTCCTACAACGCAATGGGCTAATTCGTCTCACGACGCTAAAGTATATGGAACCTTACTTCTCCAGCAGATACTTCCAGATAGGCAGTTTCCGTTTCCAAAATCACTGTATGCTGTGAGGGATTGTCTTAATTTGTTTATAGCGAATAAGCCTGATGCGCTTGTTGTTGATTTTTTTGCAGGATCAGGAACAACGCTTCATGCGGTAAATCTATTGAATGCTAATGACGGAGGAAAACGTCGTTGTATTTGTGTAACAAATAACGAAGTATCTGACGCTGAAGCAAAAGAGTTGATGGAAAAAGGTTTGAAACCTGGTGATGACGAATGGGAAAAATTGGGAATAGCCAGATATGTAACATGGCCACGCACTGTAAGTAGTATTACCGGAAAAGATAGTGTTGGAAATGCTATTAGTGGTAATTATTTTGAATCTGAAATGCAAATTGGGGCAGGACTAAAAGCAAATGCGGCATTTTTTAAGTTGGGATTCTTAGATAAAACTGCTGTGGCTTTAGGTAGACAGATTTCAGAACTGATTCCAGTGTTATGGATGAAAGCAGGAGCAATCGGTATGTGTCCTGAACTATCTCCTGAACATAAACATATGGCGATTTATCCACAAAATAAGTTTGCGGTGCTTTTGGATGAAAAGCATTTTTCGGAATTTGAAGAACAATTGAGAATACATCCTGAGATTACGACACTTTATATCATCACAGATTCTGATGCTGGATACAGAGAAATGATATCAGGATATGGAGACAAAAATACGTATCAATTATACAGAGATTATTTAGATAATTTCAGAATCAATGTTGGGAGGTAAGATATGAAAGCAGAATTATTTCCATTTCAGAAACGAGCATTGTCTGATTTAAGAATGAAAACAGGGGAAGCAATTGGCGGATATCAAAGGACGCACTCTAATCAGGTTGTTTCATTTACAGCACCGACCGGAGCGGGAAAGACTATTATTATGGCGTCTTTGATAGAGAACATATTTTTGGGCGATGTGGAATATCCAGAGCAGCCTGAGGCAATAATTATTTGGTTATCTGATTCTCCACAGTTGAACGAGCAATCGAAACAAAAAATAGATTTAAAAGCAGATAGGATTAGAATCGGGCAATCCGTAACAGTAGCAGAAGATTCATTTGATCAGGAATACTTTGATGATGGTCATATATATTTTCTGAACACACAAAAACTTGGCAAGAGTTCTAATCTTACAAAGCACAGCGACACAAGACAATATACCATCTGGGAAACTTTGGCTAATACAGCAAGAGATAAGAGCGACAGGCTATATGTCATTATCGATGAAGCTCATAGAGGAATGCAAGGTCGCGAGGCAGGTAGAGCTACTACAATTATGCAGAAATTCCTTAAGGGAAGCCCAGAAGATGGCTTAGAAGCAATGCCTGTTGTTATTGGTATGTCTGCAACATCTGCAAGATTTAATGCACTGGTGCAGGGAACTACATCTACAACACAGTACGTTGTTGTAACCACAGATGAGGTCAGAGCTTCCGGATTATTGAAGGATAGAATAGTTATCTCTTATCCGGAAGAGAACACCGGCAACAAGGATATGGCAGTCCTTCAGGCAGCAGCTGATGAATGGAAAGATAAGTGGAATCACTGGTATCAATACTGCTATGAGCAACATTATGCCTATGTAAATCCTATTTTGGTTATCCAGGTTCAGAATGGAACCGGTTCACAAATCTCAGCGACAGATCTGGATGATTGTGTGGCAAAGGTTGAGGAAAGATGCGGAATCAAGTTCCAGGAAGGTGAAGTGGTACATACATTTGGACAGACTAATTCAGTTCTGACAATCAACGGACTTAATGTGCCGTATGTGGAGCCTTCAGCTATTGCTGAAAACAAGAAAATCAGAGTTGTTTTCTTTAAGGAAAGTTTATCAACTGGATGGGATTGCCCTCGTGCAGAGACTATGATGTCATTTCGCCATGCAACAGATGCAACATATATTGCACAGCTCCTTGGAAGAATGATTAGAACACCTATGCAGATGCATATTCAGGTAGATGATACTTTGAATGATGTACATCTGTATTTACCATACTTTAATGCGGATACAGTTAACGATGTTGTAAAAGAATTGCAGAATGCTGAAGGCGGTGAATTACCTACAGATATTTACGGTGAGTCTCTTGAATCAAGAGTAATGGAAACACTTACTGTAAGACCAAGAACAACAACTACAACACCACAGAAGCTAGAACATAACATATCAGGTCAGATGTCATTATTTGATAATCCTACAGGTGGAGAAACAACATCTGCTAATGTTGTAAAAGAAAAGTCGATACCATACATAACAGGCATAAGTACAGCAACGCAGAGCACATCACAAGAAGAGACACAGGCTGCCAACACTAACTCTCAGCAAGAAACTATGCCTTCCGGAACTGGAGCGGCACCTACGTCTGTATCACAGATAACTCCTACTTCTGCTACAACAAGCACGGGAACTCAACAGAATCCGGCTGCACAGGTTACTCCTGTAATTACAGAAGAATCAGATGATTCATTGGATAGAGAAGTAATTATGAAGGCAATTAATGATTCTGGTCTGCTTTCATATGATGTTAGAACGGTAAGAATCAACAATTACCTGAATTCGTTATACAGTCTTGCACGTTTGCTTACTCAGTCTGGAATGTATTCGGATGCTACAGATGATGTGCTTGAAGAAATCGTAAAGATGATAAGAGAGTATGTAGAAGGACTGAAACGTGATGGTAAGTATGATGAGATGGCTCATCATATTATGGAATTCGAGATGAAATCTCAGGTGTTTGACGCATTCGGTGAGACTGTTAAAGATGACAATATTCTTTATCATTTCATGTCTACAACCGACACAGATATTGACAGGCAATTCAGACGTGCAGAAAACAAACTCGGAAATGAAGGAGTTGGTAACAAATATGGTAAATACTTCTATGATTCGGATGACCCGAATGCTTTCAAAATAGATGTAATTTTATATGCTTCCGATGATGATTGTATAAGTCGACTTATGGCATATGCTGAGAGGGCATTCCATAAGATGAATGATGATTACCGTCGTAAGATTGTTGGCCTCGAAGAAAGATTTATCAAACAGTACAACACCATTGTATCGGATGGAGATATTGTTTCTAAGCATAACTTCAGATTGCCAGAGACTATTACTCAGCCAAGAGAAGTAAATGGTAAGGATTACGACGATCACTTATTTGTAGATGGTACCGGTGTAGCAAGAATTAATCTTAATAACTGGGAAGAGGGAGTTCTGGAGGAAGAGCAGGCACAGGTAGATTATGTTTGTTGGCTTAGAAATCCTCCGAGAAAACCTTGGTCGCTGTGTATCCCTTATGAAATGGGTGGAGAGCAGAAGCCGGCATATCCTGATTTTGTTATTATTCGTAAGGATGGTGATGAGGAATTCGTTATTGATATTCTGGAGCCTCATGATCCTACAAGAATTGATAATCTTGGCAAGGCAAAAGGCTTTGCTGAGTATGCACGTCAGAATCCTGGAGTAGGCAGAATTCAGCTTATTCGTAAAGGCAAGGATGCTGCAGGACACGATAGATTTAAGCGTTTGGATATGGCAAGAAGCGCGGTCAGAGATAAGGTATCGCATGCTATGACAAATGATGAATTGGATCACATCTTTGAAACAGATGGATTCTTTATGTAAGTACGTTTAGATTGGAGGCTTCAAAATGGAAAACGACCAGATTGTAAGCAGGATGAATAGTTATCTTCATACATCTGCAAATATGCTGGCAGAATGGCTTGGAAAACTTCTTCCAAAGACATCTGCAGATTGGTGGGAAGTTAGCGTTATTGATAAATTAAGCTATAACCAGAGGGAGACAGCTAAGTCAAAAGGTTTTACTTGTCTTGCAGATTTCGACTTGGCAGCTCTTCTTAGAATAGCTGATAAATCCTGGTATACGATGAGAGAAGTGGCATATCTTCCAACTAAGGAACGTGAATGTATCAGAGATATGATGCGTGTACGTAATAACTGGGCTCATTGTAGTGCAGTTCTTCCTGGTAAGGATACGATTATTGCTGATTTGGATACATTGCATCAGTTCTTTGAACAGATGGAAGCAGATGACAAATTGGTTAGTGAAGTGGATCGTATGATTGAAGAGGTAAAATCTCCTTCAACCGTAGATTTTGCTGTATTATCTCACAATGAAACTGAAGAGGAAGCAGCCGTAGAAGTTGGAGATGAGGATGATATTTCTGAGAAGAGCTTAGTATATCTTATTGGCAATCCTTCAGTGCGTGGTATCGTTATGTCTATTTCTGACCTTGGCGATACCAAGAAGTATGATGTGTTTGTAGATGGAAGTTTTAAGACATATTATTCCGGACAGATTGCTCCTGTAGTAGAGAAGGTAAAATATAACTGGGTTGATATTAATACCTTCAGAAGCTATTTGACTGCATATCAGATAAACAACCCATCTGGTCGTGACCTTTATTCTTTGAATTCTGCAAGAATTGATTTCGTACCGTATCAGTTTAGACCGGCATTAAAACTGATTCATGCAGATGAACCTCGAATTCTTATTGCCGATAGCGTTGGTGTAGGTAAGACTATTGAAGCCGGTCTTATCATCAAGGAGCTTCAGGCAAGAAATGAACTCGAAAACGTTATGATTATTTGCCCTAAGCCTCTTGTTACAGAGCGCAAGTGGGAACTTGAAATGAAGAGATTTGATGAGGACTTTGTGCCATTGACAGGTTCGGAGCTTCGTCAGGTTATTTCTGATACAGACAGAGATGGAGAATGGCCTGTTAGATATAGTAAGACCATCGTGCCATATTCTATTTTAGATAGCCGTACATATAACGGCGATACTGGTAAGAAGAGTAAGTTCTTCGGATTAAAGGATTTGGATCCGGCACCGCACTTTGATTTAGTAATTATCGATGAGGCACACCATATTCGAAATGGAAGCATGGAGAAGGAAAAGGCATTTGAGTATAAGTGTGTTAAATATTTCTGCGACCATGCAGACGCTGTTGTAATGCTTACTGCAACACCTTTGCAGACAAGTGATGATGACCTGTTTACACTGCTTAATGTTTTACGTCCGGATGTGGTTATTGATAAGCCTACATTCAATCTTATGGCAAAACCGAATGCTCATATTTCTGCAGCATCAAGTTTGATTAGAAGAGCAGATGAGAATTGGCAGGAACAGGCTATAGAAGAATTAAGAGGCGTACTGGATACACAGTGGGGAGAAAATGTTGTAGCAGCGAATCCGACATATGCTTCGATACTTCAGACTCTCCAGCAGGATAAGATTACCAGAGAGGAAAGAGTTAAGCTTATTTCGGATGCAGAGAGTCTTCACAGTTTTAACTCTATGCTCAATCGTACCAGAAGAAAAGATATTCAGGACTTTTGTATAAGAAGAACGTTTACTCTTGCAGTGGAATTCACTCCTGCGCAGCAGGCTTTACATGATGAACTTTTGAGATTTGAGCAAAATGCTTTAATGCAGCTTCATGGCGATGCAAGATCTATTCCATTCATGATGTCTACAATTAAGAGACAGGCTGCAAGTTGTATATTTGGTTTGGCTCCTCATATTAGAGATCTTATTAAGAGAAGATTCGTTCAGATTGATGAAGATCCGGATAGCGAGATGCCTGGCTTTGAATTCTCAGGAACTGGAGCAGGGGCACTGGAAGATTTGGCACAGAATCTGTTACAGATGGCAGATAACCTTCCTGATGAGGATCCTAAGTTTGATCAGATGATGACTGCAATTCTGGAGAAGCAGACTGTTGAGAATAATAAGATTATTATTTTTAGTACATTCAGATTTACATTAAGTTATCTGAAGAAGAAGCTTTTGGCAGTTGGACTTAGAGTAGACCATGTAGATGGTGGTGTTAAAGATTCAGTCCGTCAGGATTTACGTGCAAGATTTGAATTGCCAAAGGAAAATCCTGACGCATTAGATATTTTGCTTTTCACTGAGGTTGGATCAGAAGGTCTTGACTACCAGTTCTGCGACATGATGATTAACTACGACTTGCCTTGGAACCCGATGAGAATCGAGCAGAGAATTGGCCGTATCGACCGCCGTGGACAAAGGAGTGAGACAGTCAGCATTTACAATGTAATTACAAATGGAACTGTGGATGCGGATATTTATTATCGATGCTTAATGAGAATTGGTATTTTTGAAAGCAGTATTGGTGAATGTGAAGAAATACTTGGTGAGATTGCAACTCAGATTGACCAGATTGTGGTTGATTCAACTCTCACCGAGGAAGAGAGAAAAATTAAGCTGGAGCAGATGGCTGATAATGAGGTTCGTAAGATTCAGGAGATGGATCGTCTCGAAGAGGAGGAGAAGGAGTTTTTTGGATTCGATTTATCAGAGTATACTACTAGTCAGGAAATACATAATGCTGAGAATCCTTGGTTGAATCAGAAGAACTTACAGATAATGATTGAGCAATATTTGGAGGGGCGTCTAGGACAGGGAACTTACTTTGTGGGCGATGGAGATATTAAACAGCTTAGATTATCAGCAACAGCTAGAGCTACTTTAAGAGAAGATTTTAGAAAACTTCCAACAGGTCGTAATGCCGTAAGACAGAGTTGGGATGTATATCTAAAAGGCAAGGCACCTATGCATCCGATTACATTTGATTCAGAGGCAGCAGAGAAGAACCGTGACGCATTCTTCATCACCGCGATGCATCCTCTTGCAAAGCAGGCTGCGAAGTATTATGAGTCTAATGAACAGGCTTATATAAGATTGCAGTATGCAAATGATGATTTGCCAACAGGTGCATATCACTTCTCTGTATATGCATGGAGTTATGTAGGATTAAATCCTCATTTCAGATTAGTTGTTGTTTGCGATGATGATGTTATTGCAGCAGAGCTTCCTGACATCCTTCAGGAATCACAGAGTGGAGCTGCTGCTGTAAAGATGCAGCCATCTGATTGGGATGAATTGGAGAAGAAACAAGTAAAACTTTGGATGGAAGAAAAGAGTGTTGAGGTCAAAGAAGCTGAAAGTACATCAACATTCAAAATCGAGAGTTTAACAAATAACTTTCGAAATCGTCAGAGATCATTAGAGCAAAAGATTTTGGATACTACTAGTGAGAGTATTCGAAGAATGTATAACAGCGAGTTAGAATCCGCTCAGGAGAGCTATGAGGCTAAGGCGAATTCTATTCGTCAACAGGTGGCACAGACAGATATTCACACTACTTTGATTGCAAACGGAATTCTGGAAGTTGTATAGGATAAAATCTGTATTGGGAGGGAAATGCCATGACAATAAAGAGAATAGCCAGTGAGGTATTACAAAGACAGGATAAGGATGGTATGCTTCGGCGTGCCTTGGAGAGAATTATCCAATTGTATACTGATAAATCGCATTTTGTGTATGAGTTATTACAGAATGCAGAAGATGCAGGGGCATCAAGAATTAAATTTTTGCAGTACACTGATAGATTGGTCGTGCTTCACGATGGACATCCATTCTCAATGGAAAATCTGCAGGGACTTTGCGATATTGGAAAATCAAACAAGATTAATGACCTAAATCAGATTGGTGAATTTGGTGTAGGTTTTAAATCTGTGTTTGGAATCTGTGAAAAGGTTCAATTATTCAGTCATCCTACAAAAGAGGATATTGCAAAAGGATATTCTCAGTTTGCTGTGGAGATTCTGGACTTTACCCATCCTGTAGATATTGAAGACCAGGATGTTGATGCAGGATATACTACTAAATTCATATTCCCTTATAGCGTTGGATTTACATTTTCCGGTTTTGATACGGTAGACAAGTTAAATGATGTCTTATCAAAACGTCTTCAGAATTTGGGTATTACAACCTTGCTATTTATGAAGAACCTGCAGTCAATTGATTACCAGATTGAATTGCCTAAGCTGAAGAGATCTGGTTCTTATCTGCTTGATAAGACTGTAATAAATGATCATTGTTCATTGGTTTCTGCCATTGGTGAGATAGACAGCAAGAAGGATAAGGAAGAGGTTATTTCTTATCTTGTATTCTCCAGGGCGGTTAAAGGTATACAGGCCGGAAGAACTATTGATATTGCATTTACTCTTAATGTGGGAGAAGACGGTAAATATGATTTCAAACCGTCGAAGTATCCATATATTTCAGTATATTTCCCGACTGAAACAGAGAGTAAGCTTAAGTTTATTGTTCAGGGACCTTATCGTACTACACCTAACCGAAGCAGTGTTCCGGCTGATGACAAGGATAATATTGAATTGGCAAAGCAGACTGCAGCACTTCTAAGGGATAGTGTTATAGAACTTAGAGATGCAGGCAAGCTTGATTTTAGTTTGCTGAATATACTTCCTATTGATGAGGAAGTATTCTATAGCGCACCTCTTTTTGAAGGGATGTTTGACGATACAACGGACATGATGCAGGAAGAAAATTTACTTCTTTGCAAGGATGGTAGTTATGCTTCTTCTGAAAGTGTAAAGATTGCTAGAGGTTCTGATTTTGCAGAGCTTTTTACTGATGAACTTCTTACAGAGCTTATTGATGACGGTACAGATTATCACTGGCTTCCTACATTCTTAACAGAAACGAATAAGACATATAAGACGTTGTATGATTTCTTGACGGATACACTTGATATTGAAGTTATTCGTCCAGAGAATCTGCGTAATAACTTTAATGAAAATAGAACATTCCTTATGCATAGGGATGATGAATGGCTGATTAAGCTTTATAACATGTACGCTTCTGTTGCAGCAGCGTTTTCAAAGCAGCGTGGCGGTTCCAACATGCTTACTGCTGAATTTGTAAAGACATCAACAGGAAGATTTGTCGCTCCATACCGTAAGAGTAATGGAAGCTCAAATGATTATAGCTTTATGTGGAGGGGTTATGAGAATGCATCGTACCTTCCAAATGTATTCCTTCCATCAAAAAATATTGACGATACTGATGATATCGCTTTTGTAGACAAATATATTTTTGAACAATGTAAGCATTTCTTCACAGAGATTCTTGCACTTCAGAAGCCTAATGAATATGAATTCTTTATCAGAGATTTTAAGCACCGTTATGAGGGTGGAGCTAATGTCTCAGATGATCAGCATATTACTGATGTTAAGAAGTTGATGAAGTATCGCCAGAATCCTGATTATAAGGATGAAGTGGATAATCTTATCAAGAAATATCTGCCAGTAAAATGTCGTAAAGGTGGAAAGTCTGTATATGTGAATCCACAGAGAGAAACGGTGTATTTTTCTGTGAACTCCGATGGTATGAGCATAGAGCAGTATTTTAATCATGTAGCTACATATGCCTATGTTGATGTTGATTTCTATGAAATAGATGATATTTCAGTAGAACAACTTAAATTGCTTGGTGTGCGTGAGAGTATTACAAAGAATGAATCAAGAACATCAGGAGAATATTATACTGGAAATCCAGGCCGTCAGCCAGACTGGACAACATATGGCGAGTTCCGTTGGAAACTTACTCTGGAAAGTTTATCAGAGGTTTTGGAATATATTTCAGGCCATCCGAAGGCACCTGATTCGATGGCAAAATCAAGTTTTATATTCCATTTTTTGCTGAATAATGTTAATAAGCTTACAGGAACTGTTTATGTAGGTGGTAGTACACCAAACTTAAATAATGCTGTTTCGGAAATTGTTACCAGAGTGCGTAAAGATGGTCCAAAGCATTTGTATTATGGATCGAGCTGGAGTGGTAAGTGGTTATATACTGAGTCTCTTGATTTAGTTTCACAGTCAGAGATTACAAAAAGAGATTTGAATCCTCAGTTGTACGGGGATGTTGTACCTGATTGTGGGCTTTATGAAATCCTTGGATTTAAGAAGAGCGAAGCTGATCACTTGGAGGAAGCTGCTAAAGATTACGATAGGCTGTCCGAGGAACAGAAGAATCAATATTTTGAGATTGAGCTTCAAAGAAGATTTGGTATTTCAGTAACTGATTTGGAAGAGAACTTTGGAAGCAATGCAGGCAGTGGTGGAGCTAAGACGCCAGTTGTTCCGGAGGATACTTATGAGTTTCCTTCATCAAGAGTTAAGAACTGGGATTCTCTTCGTAAGCATGCCGCGGAGGTTCTGTGCTTTGCAAGTCCGACGAAGTATGAATACAGAGTAAGGAAAATAAGAGTAAGTAAGCCAGTAAGCGAAGTACGAGCTTATCTTACCAATATGTATAAAGTGGATAGAGCATATAAATATGCCTGCCAGATGTGTCATGAAGCATTCCCGAATGTGGAAATGTGTCAGATTGCTAATTCACCGGAAGTAGAGCTAGATCCTATGAATCTTTGTCTGTGTCCGAACTGTGCATCTGAATACAAAAAGATGAGGGCGGACGAATATGATTTGAGATATTTCCTGGAAGATATTGAGAATCTGTCCGATGCTGAAATTGGAAGTATGGATCCGGTTGAGGTTGGGTTTGGCAATGAGACAATATGGTTTACACAGACGCATATTGCTGAGATTAGAGAGTTAATGGCGCTTCAGCAGGCAGCTGATGAATATAAGGATAATGGAGCTCTGAGTACAAAATCCTCAACGAAGAAGGAGGAAGTAGAGGCTGATCCGGAAGCTGAAATTGTTCTCTCAGGTATTGATGTCTATAAAGGATATATTGGTAAGAAAGTTAAGCATAAAGCTGGAGGAACCGGAGTTGTATCTAAGTGTGATGGAAAGTATATTAGCATTCAGTTTAGCACTGGACCCAAGGCCGGACAGACAGTTAATTATTCGCTGGAGATGTGTCTGAAAAATGGATTGATAGAATTGATTTAAGGAGATGTTTGTTTGAAACAATATTATGCAGAAAGAAATGGTTTAATTGCGGATAAATTATCGCTTTCTCTGGATGAACTAAAAACATATTTTATACATACTTACAGGTATTTTAGTGATAAAGATTATTTTGAAGTTGCTTTTAATGGCATATATGAAAAGGACAGATGGGGGAATAATAGGATACAGGTTTTGCCACCGTCAATGGCACCTTCACCTCAAGTGTTTTTTAGTATTCACACTCAGGATAACCAGATATGGCCGATATATGAATATGCTGAATATTATGATGAAAAAGAATTGTTTACTGTAATTGAAATATTATATGACCATATAGCTAAGTATGATTATAGAGAATCTAAGCTTGATAAAGAAGGAGCTCAGGCAGAATTTGCAGAACACATTAACAACATTTTAAGGGCATATAAGGATGGCTATTATCTGGTTCCAACAACTGGGTTTATAATGGAGCAGCCGAATCAAGCATTGAAGGAGCAACTTGATTATGATGGTTCTTCTATGCCGGATGATGTTTTTAAACAATTACAGTCAGCATCGCAAAGATATTATAGGTTTGATGCTGACATGGAATCAAAGAAAAAAGCAATTGCAAGCTTGGCAGATATTTTAGAAAATGTGCGTGAAGAGGCAAAGAACCTATTCAACTCAGAATTCAATATACCAAAGAATGATCATGATAAAATTATTTTCTCTGTAGTGAATGGATATAACATTCGTCATGATAATCAGCAGCAAAAAACCGATTATAGCAAAGACATTTGGTATGATTGGATGATGCAATATTATACGAGTACAGTTATTGCTTTCCATAGAGTAAAGGAAGCTAATAAAAATTCAATATTTAATTTAAAGCGTCCTCTTGCGATGAACCAGATTTTATTTGATGTCCTACATTCTGAAAGCAAAAATATACATTCAGAATATATGACAAAATGCTACTTTTTTGAACTGTCTGTAATTTGTTCTAACATACCGATACTTTCAATAAAATCCTTTTCGACTGGAGAGAGTGTATCATCCAGTCGATTCTTATATTTATCATATTCCGCATGAGCTTTTTCGATAGCCTGTTTATGGCTGATGCGACCGCTACTGGTAAGAATATCACGTCGTGTCATTTTCAGATAATCGTCAATGGTTTCCAGCCAGTTTTTCATATACATTGGTTCTTTGTTAAGGGCGTGTACCTCAGCAATATCAAGGTAGGCGGTGACAATCTTATTGAGAGCATCAAGCTCCTGTTCAGTAAGATAGTTCTTTGCTACTTCTACATCAGAACGACGGATTTCGTTATGTTCCCACGAGGTAAGCCCCATATTTTCTTTTTCTGCATCGGCACGCTCATAGATTACTTCTGCGGCGGTATGCTTGTGGGCAGCCCAGTGCATTTTGTTTTGCACCTGTTTGAAGAACAGGACAGAGCTTTCAGCATGGGGATTATAATCAATGCTGGTAGCATAGATTTCCAGAACTTTTCTCCAAAATACTTTTTTCTGCGGAGCGGATGTCTCTGATACGTGCAAGCAATTCGGCAAAGTAATTGCCTCCGCCAAGTCTCTTTAATCGGTCATCATCTAATGCAAATCCATTTTTCATGTATTCTTTTATGATTCCCATAGCCCAGATACGGAACTGTGTACCTCGGTGGGATTTCACACGGTAGCCTACGGAGATAATGACATCAAGGTTGTAGTAATCTACGTTATATTTTTTGCCATCTGTGGCAGTGTATGCAAATGAATCATATGAGCTATAAAGGGTTTTCGAGAATTGACAGAGAATTTGTAGGATAATATAATGTGTATATTCCAGTGGCAAAGGATGAGCAGGTATTACTATAAAAAAAAGAAAGCAATAAGAGGAGATTAAGTTGAAAAAGAAAAAAGAAGAAATAACCATCCGTTCTAGCGCGGCGGAATACTTAACCTATGTTGCCTCAGTAGTTGATCAGCAGGACAGCATTGAGATGCGCTATGAGGATGAGAATATATGGCTGACACAGAAGATGATGGCCACATTGTACGATGTGGATGTTCGTACAATCAATGAGCATATCAAGAAGATTTATTCTGATTCAGAGCTTGAGGAAGATTCAACTATCCGGAATTTCCGGATAGTTCAAACCGAAGGTTCTCGTCAGGTCACACGCGATACCAAGCACTATAACCTTCAAATGATCATTGCCGTAGGCTTCAAGGTCAATTCCGAGCGTGCGGTGCAGTTCCGTAAATGGGTAAACCAGATCGCCAAGGACTACACCATCAAAGGCTGGGTGATGGATGATGAACGGCTGAAGCGAGGGACGTATCTGACAGAGAAGTATTTCGATGAGCAGTTAGAACGCATCCGTGAGATCCGTGCCAGCGAAAGAAAGTTCTATCAGAAGATCACCGACCTGTATGCGACAGCCATTGATTATGATAAAAATGCCGCAATGACGAGAAGATTTTATTCGACTGTCCAGAATAAAATGCATTACGCAGTGCATGGACATACAGCAGCTGAGCTGATTGTGGAAAGAGCTGATCATACAAAGGAGCATATGGGATTAACTACCTGGGAAGATGCGCCGGAAGGAAAGATCAAGAAGAGTGATGTTACGGTTGCGAAGAATTATTTGAGTCAGGATGAAATGAAGCAGCTGAATCGTATGGTGACAGCATACTTGGATTTTGCTGAAAACATGACCTTACGACATATCCCACTTACGATGCAGGACTGGGAAAAGAGACTCAACAGCTTCATCGAAATGTTTGATTATGGCATTTTACAGGACGCAGGCAAGGTGTCCGCAGAAATTGCAAAGCTTCATGCTGAGACGGAATTTGAAAAATACCGTGTCATCCAGGACAGATTGTTTATGTCTGACTTCGATAAATTCATGCTGGAATTAGAAGAAAACACAAAGAAATAAGGAACGGATACCGAGGCGAGACGGTGAAATCCGGCAACTCAACTCCCTGCGAGTGTATGGCCAATCAGAGGTCAGAGCGGATGGATTGTGTAGAAGTTGAGCGTTCTTCACTGTCTCAACTGTCGAGACAGTGGCAGGTGGCAACAGTGTAAACTTGCCTTGCATTATATAGGTAGAAAAGATCTTATACCGATTTGTTCCCGTAGACTTCAATGGTTAAGACCGTGATATGGATGTCAAATTTGCCACAGATTGCATCTGCTTGCATCTGTGAATGTGCGGTTTCAGAAGGTGTGGACATATTTCCGTTTTGTCAGGATATGTTTCCGCGAACGGGCACAATACCTGACATCAATCAGAAGGTATCGTGCCATGTGGAGACGGTTGTTCTTTTGTCCCAACTAAAACAAAAGCCGGATGATTACATTAATGTCACGATTGAA
>ERZ773111.237-NODE-237-length-43997-cov-18.937804_pt1 | contig 43997 bp, 38 predicted proteins | sample MGYA00580567_ERZ773111 | MGnify/ENA primary metagenome ERZ773111 (study PRJEB29015, sample SAMEA2737875) | human gut metagenome | biome: human gut; feature: human-associated habitat; material: faeces | place: China | collected 2012 ...
AAGTCGGGGCTTTGTCATAAAAAAAAGAGGGTATGCATTTTGACACACCCTCTTTCTGTTATCTATTTGTTACAAGTTATTTGACCTCCTCAAAATCAACAGTATCTCTGTATGAGCAACTTGCGTGAATGTGTTGCAAATATAGCGGAAACCCGAAAATAAGCATCCATAAGCAACCACAGCTCTTTACTACAAAAGTACAATTTAATTTCATAAATATATAATGAAAATACATAAAAATACAATAAGAAATTATAGTATTATTCATAGATCTCTTTATTTACTTGTCACAATAAATACGCATCAATAAAAGAATACTTAAAACCAAAAAGAAAGGAGAATTCTGTTAGAAACACTATTTTATTATTACCTTTGCTAATAATCCCAAAAACATAGAATAATGAATACAGAAAGTATGCAGATAATTATTGGTATAGGACAAATTTTAGCAGTAGCTATAATACCTATTATCGTGTGGTGGTTAGGTATTAAATATCAAGACAGAAAAGCTAAAAAAGAAGCTCAAATGAGACTTTTTCTTACTTTAATGGCAGATAGAAAGTCAAATCCTATAACTAAAGAGTGGGTAGATGCATTAAATACTATTGATGTAGTATTCCAAGACAATAAAAAAGTCAGACATGCTTGGAGAGAGTATCTAGATAGCCTGAATGAAAAATCCCCTCATTTCGATAGTAGCAACTCTTTTAGACTAGATTTACTTTCTGAAATGGCTATGGCTTTAGGGTATAAAAATCTAAAACAGACCGAAATAGATCGTTTTTATTCTCCTAAATATTTTGGCTCCCAAATGAGTCGTCAGGAGATCCTCTTTCAAGAAAATCTTCGTGTATTAATGCATTCAAAAAACTGTTCTGAGGGATTCTCCGAAGAAGAGTATCAACAACATTATAGCGAATTGATAGAAAAAGATGGGAATATCTAAAATAAAAGGGTGTAAATAAAACGATGCAAATTCATAACAATACATTAATAGCGGAATGCTCGTCTTACGATTTTAAGGAAATGCTGGAACGTAAGAAAGTGAAGTCATGGCTTAAATCCGTGTCGGCTTTTGCCAATACGGACGGTGGTAGCTTGTTCTATGGAGTAAACGATGACGGAGTGATTGTAGGTTTGGAGAATCCGCAAGCAGATGCTGACTTTATCAGTGAAATGATAAAGGCAAGACTTGACCCTGTACCGGAAGTTCAACTTATCCCGATCGAACATGAAGGACGTACCCTGCTTGAAGTGAGAGTAAAGGCAGGAACGCTGACACCATATTATTATTATCAAGACGGAACACGTACAGCTTATACAAGAGTTGGTAATGAAAGTGTGGAGTGCAATTCGCAACAACTTCTTTCATTGGTATTAAAGGGTACGCACATGACTTGGGATTCGCTGCCTACACAAGTGGATGACAACAAACATTCTTTCGTTATCCTTGCCAACACTTTCCTCGAACAAACCCATCAGGAATGGAATGACAAGTATCTGGAATCATTCGGTCTGGTTACTCCTGACGGTAAACTAACCAATGCCGGATTATTGTTCGTGGATAATTGCACCGTATTCCAATCGCGTATCTTCTGCACCCGTTGGACCGGACTTTATAAAGATGATGCCATCAGTTCCGTAGAACATCGGGCTAACCTAGTATTGCTATTGAAATACGGCATGGACTTCATCAAGAACTACACCATGAGCGGATGGGTGAAGATGCCGAACTATCGTCTGAATCTCCCCGACTATTCCGACCGTGCAATCTTTGAAGGGTTGGTAAACCATCTTATCCATAGAGATTATACGGTAATGGGTGGCGAAGTACATATTGACATTTACGATGACCGAGTGGAACTGGTATCGCCCGGTGCCATGCTTGACGGTACACAAATTCAAGACCGTGACATATACAAAGTGCCGTCCATGCGCCGCAATCCCGTCATTGCGGATGTGTTCACACAGCTGGACTATATGGAGAAACGTGGCTCCGGTTTGCGCAAGATGCGTGAACTTACAGAGAAACTGCCTAACTTCCTGCAAGGAAAAGAACCGCAATATCAAACGGAAGCGACTTCTTTCTATACCACGTTCTATAACCTGAATTGGGACGAGAACGGAAGAATTCCTGTGGAAGAAGTAGCCAACAGGGTAAATAGTACCCTCGAAAAGTACCCTGTAAACGAAGAATGTTCGGTCGAAAAGTTCGGTGTAAATGCAGAAAAGTTCGGTGTAAACGAAAAAGGTTCGGTGAAAAAGTTCGGTGTAAATGCAAATAGGTTCGGAGATACATCAAAAACACCGAAGAAGGTCAGTAAAACAGCACAAAAAATAATTGACCTCGTTATTTCTGACCCATCAATCACAGCCGATAATATGGCTAATAAGATTGGTGTAACTAAACGTGCCATAGAGAAAAACATCAAAAGCCTTAGGGATATGGAGATTTTGGCTCATGAAGGTTCTGATAAAGCTGGCTATTGGCGCATTATTGTTAACCCTCAAACTGAGCAATAAACCTATGGGAACATCTTTCATTCCACTTTGTGCAATAATTGCCGTCTTGATTATCGCCTTTTTGTTTGCCTCCTTACCGCAGGTAAACCATAAAACGCGATACAGAGTGCTTTATGCAATAGCCATCATCATGCTATTAGCCGTTATTCCTATCAGTGAGTATATGGCCGAGGATACCAAAAATTCAAGCAACAATTATCTACTTGTCCTGATATTCGATATTGCAGTAGGTTATTTCTGTATGTACATTGCCGCATTACTGAAATTCAATGTCCTTAAACGAAAGAATCAAGCATTGGAAAATGCCTTGACCAAAAAGCAACAAGAAAATGTAGCAATTCTATTGGAACATCAGAATGAAAAACAACAAGCACTTCAGCAAAGAGAACTTGAATGGTTAGCAGATAAAATCAAGATGTTCACTGAGGAAGAACAGAAAGCGATTCTTGCCAGTGCTTGCGCATTTGCAGAACACGGTTTGATAATCACTCCCTCAATAACCATTCAACTCAAAGATACATGTAGTCAGCAAGATCTTATGTATTTTGTTTGTTCCACCTTTTTCAACATGGGCAAGAAACGTAGTGATATTGTAAGTTTCTTATCTCAAGTCTTTCCGCTTTACTTTCCTGCAGGAGAAAGTGTATTGGCTAAAAAGATACCGGGATGGGAAAGAGTAAAAGAGAGAAGGGAGAAAGAATGTAATTAGCGTATGTTTTCAAACCATAGAATAGAATTAAAATGAATAATACACTTATAGATAATTCCATAGAAGCACTTTCAATGACAGCAACATTGAGAAAATGCTTAGCCATTGATGGCATTAAAACAGTCAGTATTGCCACTGGTTATTGGGATATTCCCGGTTTAGCTATACTACAAGAAAATTTGAGGTCTTTCATTGAAAAAGACGGAACAACACTTCGTTTACTTATAGGTAAAGACCCTTATATATACGCAAATCAATTAAAGTCACCTAAATATAAAGATGCAAATTATCCACTGGACTTCATAAAGACTGATATCCACGAACTTAATGTTACTGAGGAATATAAAGATGCTATACGTCTGCTTCTTGATTATTGTACGGAAAACAATGATTCAAAGATTCAGATTCGTGTGTTTCGAAAAAATGAAAATGACGAAACTCAATTTTTACATTCTAAGTGTTACATCTTTGATGGAAAGTCAAACGGCATTGGTATTGGCATCGTGGGAAGTACAAATTTTACACAAAAAGGATTACAAGGTAACGCAGAATTAAACTATATTGAAACAGCTCCAAATCAAGTGTTATCGCTTGATAAAATACCAGGTAATAAATCTCATTTGATATGGTTTAATGAAAAATGGGAAATATCTGAACCTTGGAACAAACAATTCTTAGAACAAATCCTTAAATCTGCACCTATAACAGATGACGTTGAAAAAGAACGCGAAAGTGAACAACAATTATTCACTCCATACGAACTATATATCAAATTGCTACAAATTAAGTTTAGTGACATTGTAAACAAATCACTCGGACAACAAATAGAAACTTATCTGCCAGCGAACATTCACAAACTGGAATATCAAATAGAAGCTGTAAAGAGGTGTATCAGCATTATGCACGAACATGGTGGCTTTATGTTGGCAGACGTGGTGGGACTTGGCAAGACGATTATCGGTACGCTCATCATCAAGCGTTTCTTGTCCGTGCCAGAAGATGATGGCCGGGAGCGTAAAGTATTGGTCATTACTCCTCCTGCCATTCAATCGGGCTGGAAGAAAACTATTGCCATGTTCGACAAAGATTCTGACGAGAAGATTGCTCCATACATTGACTTCATTACAACTGGACGCATCGGGAATGTTGCCGAAGATGAAGGCTGGGAAGAGGACGATGATGACAGCTGCGATTCTGGCGATTTTGGAGGAACGCTGCAAGAAAAGAATTATGGTTTTATTGTCATTGACGAAAGCCATAAGTTCCGCAATAGTGCGACATTGATGTATCAGTCGCTTGACGAACTGATACAGAAGATTGGTTCTAATACTGGGGTATATCCATACGTGGGGCTTCTTTCTGCCACACCGCAGAACAACCGCCCAAATGACTTGAAGAATCAGATTTATCTCTTTGAGCGCAACCACAACGACAGTACATTGAAGAAAGCCGAAAGTGGCAATATCGAAAGATTCTTTGCAGATGTCAACCGAGAATATGAATTGCTTATTGACAGGAGCAATGATATTCCAGCAGATGAACGTCATCAACGCCTTGATGCCGTCTCTAAGCGACTACGTGACTGCGTATTAAGTGATATTTTGGAACGACGTACGAGGACAGATGTTGAGAAATATTACAAAGACGATATGGAGTCACAAGGTTTGGTGTTCCCGAAGATAGTCGGGCCTAACAACCTTGAATACATTATGGATGATGAGTTGGCACAGCTATTCTCTGACACCATGACAATTATAGCTCCCACGGAAGAGGAAAAGTTGCAGACCGACGAATGGCTAAGATATTTCCGTTATCGTGCCATTGAATATTTTGCAGACCCTGCCAATGAAAGGAAACATACAGGTCGAGGCAACCGTGGTGTTAACGATGTGGCCAAGCAGCTTGCCACAATCATGCAGATACTTCTTGTGAAGCGTCTCGAAAGTTCGTTCACGGCTTTCACTCAATCCCTGTTGAACCTGCGCCGTTACACAGAGAACATGATTAAGATGTGGGAGAACGACACCATCTTCGTTTGCCCGCAAATAGACGTAAACAAAGAACTTGACTACGAAGCCAAGACCTTGAAGCGTGGCAAGCGTGTTTCGTTTAATGATTGCGTAGAAGACATCAGAGCCAAAATAAAGAAGTTGACAGAACAAGGACGTAACGAGAAGGGACAGAATGCTGAATATCAGCGTAAAGATTTCAAGGAGGAATACTTTATCCAACTGAAAGAAGATTTCCGGCTCATTTCCAATCTCTATGACCGATGGGCGAAGAACCCGCAAGACCCGAAGTTTGATGCCTTCAAAGAAAACATCAAGCCAGAACTGTTTAATCCCCAAAAGAACACTTCTGGGAAATTGGTCATCTTCTCGGAAGCAATAGATACAGTCCAATCGCTTGCAAGAGCGATAAAGGCAAAAGGCTATAAGGCTCTTGTCATTACTGCTGCCAATCGAGATGAGATGGAACATACAATTGAGGAGAACTTTGATGCCAATTACGAAGGAGTCTGGAAGGATGATTACAATGTTATCATTACAACAGAGGTATTGGCCGAAGGTGTCAACCTTCACCGTGCCAATGTCATTCAGAACTATGACACGCCTTGGAACTCTACTCGACTGATGCAGCGCATAGGCCGTGTAAACCGTATCGGCAGTAAGGAGCCATTTGTCTATGTCTATAACTTCATGCCAAGTGCCGAAGGTGATGCACAGATACAGTTGGTTCGCAAGGCACATACCAAGTTGCAATCTTTCCATGTACTCTTTGGCGAGGACAGCAAGATTTTCTCAGAAGAGGAAAGCGTTGTGCATTACGATATTGCCAAGGCAGTTGACGGTGAAGAATCACCTTTGCAAAAGTATGTATATGAGTTGAAACAATATAAGGATGCCCACCCGGAACGTTATCTGCAAATAGAACAAGCCAATGATGACTGGCAGATAGCACAGGCAGCAAGTGGCACGGCATATTTCATCGTGAAAGCTCCACGCTCTGCAAGGCTTGCCATCAGGATAGACGCAGAAGGGAATGCACAGATTGTTTCCCTGCTTGAACTACTCGAAGATATGCGTGTGGAAGAAAATGCCAAACGTGTTCCATTGCCAGATAACTGGCAGCAGTTGTCGGCAGAAGCCATTAAGACTTATAACCAATACTTTGTCCGCATCAACAAGTCAAGGGCTGGTGACAAGGCTACGGCTGCCAAGGAAATGTTGGTGAAGATTAATAGCACACATGGTTTGTCACCTCAATCCAAGGTTTTGCTGAAAAATGCCCGTAAATTGGTTGACCGAGGAAGTTTTGACATCATCAAAAAAGTATTGGCTATTGGTCAGGAATTAGAAGAACGAGATTCACGTCTTTTTGCCATTGAGCAACAAGACATTGACGAGATACTGGAGCGAGAAATCGGCAAGCTCGTAACCCATGTGGAAAGTAAGCAAGGCGAAGCATCCATTGTATTAGGAACTATCAAGTAAACAAACAATCCCATGAATAAAGAGTCATTAAAAGAGTATCTAAGCAGCCGGTATCAAGGCTGGAATTCGTTTCTCAGCAATGTCATTTTCCCCATTTTCGGTGAAAATGACTTTGAGGATGGTTTTGAAACAGAGCTTTTGGAAAGTCAGCCTGAACGAAGACAACTGGCAGAAGCGACGGGAATACGCAGCATCAAGCAAGTTGGAATGATGTATGTTGGCGTAGAGCCATTGCAGATTTTCGATGTAACAGTCAGCGACCGGGTTATGATGGAGCGTAACCGTGTGAACATTCAACGGCTCATCCGTGCTGTCATGGACCAGTTCTCTTGTGCTTTCATGTTGTTCCATTACGAGGATGACACTCGTTGGGATTGGCGTTTCACCTATTGTCGAAAGAGCGGTAACAAAGAAGAAACCACCGACAGCAAACGATATACATTCCTGTTGGGTCCTGGTCAGTCATGCCGCACGGCAACTGACAACTTCATGGCTCTATATGACAAAAGGGATTCCCTTGAAATAAAAGACATCGAAGATGCATTCAACGTTGAAGCTCTTTCTAAAGAGTTCTTCGGGAAGTACAAGGCTCAATATGAGGCATTTGTCAATTACATGGTTGATCCTGCCAATGGAATGCGTCAGGACTTCATTGATACAGACTTTGACCATACGGGTATGAAAGCTGACAAAATTCGTGACCGTGAGGAAAAGCCCATTCGTGACTATGTGAAAAAACTTCTTGGACGCATTGTATTCCTGCACTTCCTCCAGAAGAAAGGTTGGCTTGGCGTTCCTGCTGGCAAGGAATGGGGCGAAGGCGACCGTGACTTCATGCTGAATATTTTCAAGAATGCCACTGAACGTCAGAAGGAAAACTTCCTTGATGACATATTGGAAGACTTGTTTGAGGAAGGCTTAGACCGCAACCGTTCAGACAGGGGCGACCTTTACGACACAAAAGTTGAGGGCTTCCGCAACTGCCGTATTCCATATCTGAATGGTGGTCTGTTTGAACGTGACAATCTTGACAAGAAACCAAGTCATTTTCCTGCCAGCTATTTTGATGGCCTGTTGACAATGCTCTCACAATATAACTTTACTATTGACGAAAATGACCCGAACGATGCAGAAGTGGGTGTTGACCCCGAAATGCTCGGACGCATCTTTGAAAACTTGCTGGAGGACAACAAGGACAAAGGTGCATTCTATACACCGAAGGAGATTGTGCAGTATATGTGCCGTGAAAGCCTGATAGCATATCTGCAAACAGACCAAAGGGAAGAAGATAAAAATTGTATTCGTCAGTTTGTGACAACTCACGATGCAGCATTGCTGGGCGACTTGAAGGAGGACATCGACTAGAAACTATGCGACGTGAAGATATGCGACCCTGCCATTGGCTCAGGTGCTTTTCCTATGGGATTGCTTCGCGAACTGTTCTTCTGCCGTTCTGCTATCGAGCCAAACATCGTGGAGAATGCCGCCAACATAAAACCTCACATCATCCAGAACAATATCTATGGTGTTGACATTGAGCGTGGTGCCGTTGACATCGCCCGACTGCGCTTCTGGCTCTCTTTGATTGTGGATGAAAAATCACCGGAGGCTCTGCCAAACCTTGATTTCAAGATTATGCAAGGAAATTCCCTTCTGGAGCAGTATAAGGGCGCTGACCTCTCAACTATGACAGAAAAGAAGGTTGGTGCTGGGCAGGGCGTTACTATCTTTGACAGCATGTTAGATGTTTACCGCAAGAATCTACGCGACAAACTTGCCGAATACTACGCTTGCCCGGAGCATGACAAGAAGGCGCAGTTGAGAAAGGATATTGCAGACATCGTAAAGCAGGAACTTGATGAGCAAGGCATTCGCATTGACTTTGAGGACATGGATTTGTCTGCCAACAGCCAGTTCTTCCTCTGGCACACCTGGTTCCATGATGTCTTCTCACGACCCTCAAAAGAGGGCTTCGATATTGTCATTGGCAATCCGCCGTATTTAGAATCGAGAAGTTCCAATTTCTCAGAATCATTAAAGGTAAGTTTGCAGAGTGAAATAAAAAAAAGAAGATTGTCAGATGCGGGAGCTTTTCCCCGTGGTGCTGATTTATTGATTTTCTTCTATGAATTATCGCTAAGATTATTAAACAAAAAGGGATATAACGTCTTTATCACTGAAAATTCGTGGCTTTCCACAGACTACGGAAAACTATTTCAGAATTTTTTATTGAAGAAGTGTGAAGTTCATGCAATTATTGATTCGGAGTACAAATACTTTGAAACAGCTGATATTAATACTATTATAACCATCATTAGGAACAGAAATGAGAACAATGATAATCTTCCTGTTAAGTTCTTTCATTGTGATGGAAGTCTTGAAAAATATCCATGCAATACGTTCGCCATCCATGATACGGAAAAAATTACTCTAAAATCATTCTTATCAAGCGATCAATTATTGCATAACTACAAATGGGGAGTTATTATTAGAGCGGAACAGAAACTATTACGGATTATAGAAGCGATAAGCCAACTTGAAGACAAAAGTCTTGCTTCAAAGATAAGTATTGGGCAAGGGCTTAATCTCACTAAAAACCATATTGTTTATAGCCAATCTTCTCGAACATATCCGTATTATACATCTGAGATTGGACCTACTTATAGTTGGAGTAATTCGTTTTGTTATGTCAGCAAAGACGATATTTCAGGTAGTAGGAAAAAGCCACTTCTTATAATGCCTAGAGGAATAGGGACACATTTTTGTAGTATCAACGAATGCTCTGGTTATACATCAAGCTATGTTGAAGTTTATGGTGACTTGTCGCAAGAAGAAACCTTAAACATATGGCTCTTTTGTAACTCATCGTTGTTTTGGCTTTTAAGAGAGATTACAGGAAGGACAAACTTGGGAGGAGGAATGTTGAAAGCAGAGGCTACAGACTTGAAGAGTATACCTATTTGTTATAAATTCAACAGATCTTCTGAAATATTAGCTCTATATATGGCGGTTAAAGATAAAGTTTTAGATACGAGTATCTCGATAACGCTTAATGACAATCAACATAAGATGATAGATGCTATAGTGCTTAATTACTTTGGATTAGACAAAGAAGAGTTATACATTGTAAGTACGCTTCAAGACATGGTATTTAGACGTATGAAGAAAAGTAAGACCAAATGATAATTGGAGGATAACACCTCCAATTATCATTTATTCTCCTGCCAGTCTAAATTCCAATTCATAGTTCTTTATGAAGTCGTTTTCCTTCTGCGTCAAGCCGTATAGCGGACAGATGTAGTCATCTATCTCATCAATGATGGCTTTGGAGCGTACAATCTTATATTCCTTGAATGAATCAACATTGTAAGTGGACTCTCCAGATGTTGTTCTGATATTGGCTTTAGCCTCTATATCAGAAAGATAAAGAGAATATAACTTGTTAAGATACTCAATATCCTTAGTTGAAAGCAGCGGAATGGTAAAATTCTCTATCTCATATGTCTTCCAGTCAAGATTGTTGGAATAGATTTGGTAAAACCAAAATGCCAAAGAACTGCTAAGAATGCAACCAATAGCATTCGATATTCGTTTTTGGAAGTATAATGGTTTCTCTTTAGTTGAACCGGTCGGATAGTTGGTTACGACCTTAAAGTACCTACCGCCAGTTGTCCTATAATAGATAGGCTCACCTTTATCATCATACAATGTTTTAATTGGAGTATTCTTGAAAATCTTTGTAAGGATGTCCTTTTCCATTTCACTACCAATCTTTGGAATGCGACCTATCATTGTATAACCATTGACATCAACAAAGTTGAGATTATCAATAAGCCTTTGTAATTCAAACTCATTCCCTCTTCTGTGCATCTTGGTGGAAAAAAGATGCTGACAAGGTGTTTCAGTCTTCTTAAAAAGCAGTATTGAAGTATTTACGACAGCGTTCTCAAATACGGGTTTCGGACGTACTGCATACGAAGATATGTGTATGGTGTCACAATTCCCCATTATAATACGGTGGATGCCTGTTAGGGAATCACTTGAAGTCAATGATATTGGAACGATATAGGCAAAGCTGCCATTCCTTCTGAGCAGGTTGTAACCCAGTTCAATGAACAGAGTATATGTGTCAAGTGACCCTTTCTGTAATCCACGAATGCTATTAGCCGTCACATAGGTATTCTTATAATATCTCTTTGTCTGGTTATCATACTTAGCCCCATACGGCGGATTGCCGATAACAATATCGAAGCCCTCTTTTGAGGGTCTGCAATATGTCATTGATACAATACGGCCACAAGTCCATTAAGTTGTCCTTCCAATTCGGAGTAATCAATATTTTCTTCTCGACGAAGTAGAATCTCTTTTGCAATTACGCCGATAGCGTTTTGTGCTTCTCTTTGCGGAACAGGAATTGGAAGATTGCGAATGTGTTCGGGGTATATGTGATAGTCACCGCCTCGTTGGTCTGCTAACAGCTGGTTAGCCATCGAGGAATTGAGGATGCCCAACAAATAGTACAGGTCAACATTTCCAGACAAGGTTTCCATGTCTGCACGATTATGTTTGCAGAATTTCTTGATGCTTGAAGATATGCTCTTGTTGTTAACACCTTTCAAGTCTTTCCAAAGAATTGCGCAATAGATGGAGTGATTATGCAGGAAGTGTTCTTTTATGTCAATTGTTACGTTGATAGTTCCCAAACAATTCATAATAAGTTTTGGACGGTCATACAACTCACGAAAAGTCGGACGACTTAATTTGTCTGGACATCGTTCTGTGTTCCATTCGAGATAACGCACACGTCGAACTTGGTATTTATCTATATCTTTTGCTTCCAAATACTTTCTGCTATGCACATCATCAAAATGTAAACTAATCAAATCTTCTTTCTTGAAAGCACCTTTTTCAATATTCTCATGGGCATTAACCACCATGCCCTTACTAATGTAACAGAAGTCACCCAATACATTCATATTGGCGAAGTGGTTTCCTGTTCTTTCCTCTTCTGTCAAGTTCCAAACATAATTTTTCTCGTCCTGCTTTAATGCCTCTGGAGACTTGCTTAACACTTCACGGATGGTCTTGTCTTCAAAGATTTTTGTAATGCGAAGTTCGCCCTCTGGTTGACTGCTCTGTATAAACGGAATACAGTTGCTCACAGTGGCGTTCTCAAAAATCTTTGTGCCATTAAGGTCGGCTATCTCTAATAGGCGATACTCCTCTGCAATCATTTTACGGAGTTTCTTACCGTACTTTTGATTTGTCAAGGGATATGGGACAATCATAGAGAAAACTCCATTGGGGCATAGTAGTTGCATACCAAGTTCCATGAAAGGAACATACAAATCCCACTTCTCATTAAGCGATTTGTATTTCTTGCTTGCCACTATACGCTGCCGCTGTTCGTTCAATTCGGGTGATGCTATCTGTGTCGGCGCACTGATGTATGGTGGGTTACCTATGGTAATGTCGAAGCCGCCCCCATTTGAGGGTCGCTTCTGTAGTACATAGAAATCAATGATAGATACCATACTCTTCCCACCCTTCTTGTTGACAATTTATAGGCAAATGAAGCCCCGTATAAACGAGATAACGATATAATGTTGTTTTTGAAACTTTCAACCTTTTAGATATAACAGTTTTTTCTGTTCCTTTAGCCAACTCTTTTACAATATAATCATGTTTGTTGGCACATTTGGGATTAAGTCTACAGCGAAAGCCACGACAATGTCCAAGCATTACCCCTTCTGATTTTTTTCTCGCTAATGCCTCTTTTGTACGTTGACTGATAAGATTGCGTTCTATCTCAGCTGACAGTCCAAAAGCAAAGGCAAGGACTTTACTTTGTATATCTTCCCCAAGTCGATAATTATCTTTAATTGTCCATACCTTACATTCCTTTGTCATACAGATATTCAAGATTTCCATAATCATAAAAAGATTGCGTCCAAGACGTGAAAGCTCACTGCAGATGATAATATCATCTTTGCGTACTTTACGTAGTAAACGTCCAAGCTGTCGTTTTGTGTAAATTTTCGTTCCACTGATAGTTTCTTCTATCCAATCGTCAATTATTAACTCATTAATTTTACAGAAGTTACTTATCTCAAAACGTTGGTTTTCTACAGTTTGTTTATCACTGCTTACTCTAATGTATCCGTAAATCATAACGCTAAAATTTATATTAACATACACCAATATAAAAAATCCCTTCATAATTAATTGAAATGTAAAAGGATAAATTGGAGTAAACAGTATATACGTAGAAACATATACTAATTTCCCTTTTTTATTGCTATCTACTTTTTTATTAAGTACAGCTCTTTCACCGCCCTATACATCGAATAATGTGCAAAGGATTCTTCCTTATACTTCATGCTACTAACCGATGCTACAACAGCCCACGTAACAATAATGACAATAAAGGCTACAACATATCGAAGTTTGATATGATAGCCACGTATAAACATCCCATTGATATTAGGTGGAATAATGGTTACAGGACTTTTCAACTCATTGATTTTGACAAATATCTCATCCTGCCGTTTTAATATGCTTTCGGTATTTGCTTCGATATTCATGCGATTGAGATTATAATCGCAAACGTGCCGATAAAGATATTCAAGAAATCTGGACTTCTGCTTGAATAATTCAATAAGCTTCGGAAACCATAGCGAGAACGGTAATGTGTCCGATTGTTGCTTCCAGATATGCTTCTTCACCACTGATAACGCATCGTTCCAGCAAGTACAGAAACTTTTGGCGACTCCATTATAAATGGTCTTTTCATCGAAGTCCACTTTTACTGATTGCTCTGGTTTAGGAACTGTAGTATTCTGTTTTTCAATACACTCTTTAAGCTCGTTGATACTTTGGCGCAAATTTGCAAGATTTGCTGCTACCACATCTTCTTTCATTATCTTCTACGTTTTGAAGGTTTATAAAAAGGTTCGTTTCTTTGGTTGCCCTTGTCTTTGTCGTCTCGCCATCCTTGTTCATTATTTGTTCCTCCACCTCCACCGGAAGTTATGGCTTGATGAGGTTGAACAACCAGTTCCGCTGCCACATTGCCCAACGTAACGCAAAGGCGATTAAAACTCAAATCACGATCAAGTTTAGAACCAGCTATACTATACTCATTTTGACAGAATGATATGCCACGAATTTTATCCGAATTTTCAGCATGATTAAAACGCAAATCTATCCCTTGACTTTTGAGAATACGAAAGAAGTCACGCCATGAGCGAGATACAGCCAATGCATCAAGAGTTGCAGACCGTAGATTATACTTCCGTAATTGATAAAGGCGCAAACGACTCTTGTTTCTGGCTTTGCTATTTTTAGGAGCAAAGTACAGTCCATATTGTTTAGTCAAAGTCCGACATACTTTAGTATTACGTATTCTTTCGTTGCTGTCAGAGATAAGATTGCCATCATTGTCTATCCGATTGAACACCAAATGACAATGAGGATGTTTCGTGTCGTGATGCCGGGCTATGATATATTGAGTATTGCGAATCCCCATTTGTTCCATCCATTTCTTGGCAATCTCCACCATAAGTTTATCTCCTTCTTCATTATCGGGAAAACGGTTAATGTCCTGCGAAGAAAAAGCAAGTGATACGTGTTTCACCGGATTTTTTACTTTCGGACGCATGGACGCTTGTATCTGAAAAGAATCGGCTATGGTTTTATTACTGATGGCACAGACACCTTCGTGTGCTAAAAGTATGGCACATTTCTTCTTGTTCTTTTGGTCATTGGCGTAATTTACTATTCCTCCGAAATCTGCTCTTGTTTTAATCTTCGCTATCATGGCTATTGTTCTTTACTTGAGTGATAATTCTACTGACTTCTGATATGATTGAAAAGCATTGTTGTTTGACTGCTTCTAAACCATAAGTGTGCATCTGATGGGCAATCTGATTGACATTATTAGCGATGCCGGAAAGATCACGGATTGCCGATACCATTTCAGGACTGATACGTTGACAGATCTGACAATCCATTGCCGCCTGATGGCAAAATTCATTGACAGACAATCCTGCCTGTTCCGCTTTGGATTGGATATAGATATAGTCGTTCTCGGTAAACATTACCCGAAAACATTTGGTACGTTTCTGATAGTTCGCCAACTTAGGGCGACCGCCAAGTTTCTTCTCCTTCATATTTATCTTAACTTTCAATGTTCATGAATTGATTTTTTGAGAGTGGCTGTTCCATCCGCTTGCCGCATAGGTTTTAGTGACACTAAAACACAAACTTGCCACTCAAAAAATCTTCCTATATTTCCCCTGCTCTATTCGGCATAGCTTGCCATCTTTGATAAAGGCTTCTATCCACTTGTTTGCAGTACTTCCATTTTCACCCAAAGCTAAAACTGCCGCATCATAATCCTTCTTTGTGAAAGTATCGGGTAACATATTATAAAGGGTATTCCTTCGTGCATAAACGCCAGTCTCTTGCGAAGCGGTATAGAATCGTTTGGACTGATTTCCTGATAAATTCTGATAAATGAATACGGCATGATAAAGTAAGGTTTCGCACATATTCATGGCTATAGAATAGTCATACTCATGGCAAACCAATCGCTCTGCCCCGTCAAGTAAGGAAGAATTACGATGTACATTCTCCAAATTCCGGACAGCGGTCAACACCATCATTATACGATAAGCAATCAGTCCCATCCGTCTGACTACTCCCTGCATCTTGTTATCCACTTCGTCACAACACTCCTCATTCACACGACTGAGATATTCAATAAAGTGTTCCTGCAAATCGGAGGGAAGGGAAAAAGAATAATTTCCCTGCCGTACAAATTCCTCATGCAGATGGCAGAATTTATCTCCCAATAGTTTGAACATTGAATTTTTAGATTGAGAAATATCGCTTGTAGCAAACACATTTCTTATACCTCGCTTGAAGCGGATGATATAGAAGCAAAAGCGACTCATCAATCCGTTCTCTGCATCAGGTATCAATCTTCTTACCTGTTCGGGAGTTCCAGCCAAAGCTACGGAAACTCTCGGATTGACTACTTCACAATACTCCCTGTCCTTGCGCCGGCTCAAACTGACCAATTCATGATGGAATGCCTTTCGCAACACATCGGAATAATTGCCATAGTCCGACTTCAATGTTTGGCTTAACGTGTCGCCCTCCGACTCAAACAATAGTCCAACTCCGTCATTATCTCCCAATATCTTCAAGAAAGAGCTTGCGCTGCTATTGGCAGGAATGACAAGCATACGCATGGGCGGCTCGGCTGGCATAGTCATTCCATTATCTTTCTTACCTTTGATATAAGCATTCATCGCTTCTTTATATTCCTGTTCCAATCGCTTTGAGAGTTCATGTAAATTGCGATTAATGGGTACTACCAGTTCTCTGCATAGGGTCAATGCCCCTTTTCCCATGCCTGCATCTGCCACAACAAACAGATATAGATTCGGATAAACAATGCGTTCATCGTACACACCACAAACATTATAAAAGCAAACCGACAAACACACAATAGTTCCAATCAATATCGTGTCACGGTCATCCACCGAAATGGAATTGTTGACAATCTCATTTAGAAAAGGAGGAAGATGCTCAAACACACATTCAGGAAATGCAGGAAGTTCTTCCTCTGACTTTATCCATTTGCCCGTTTTGCCATTTTGGATATTTGGCAAAATGGATAAATGTTCTTTGTTGGATGGAGCCAATGAGATTCCGGCTTGATTTGCCAAATGGAAGAAAGAACGGATAGTAATACCTTGCCCTTTGGATTGCAGACAATGCGTATATTGTTTGTCTGTTTCTTCCCTTTGATAGGTAGGGTAAAACCTGCTGATGCGATGATAATACTCCCGTCCGTTCTCTCCCAATCCGTCCACAAGCGCGAAACCCAACTCCATCCAATCTTTATAATTGGGTGCTATATCAATGCCACGTTGTTCTATCTCCCGAACAACACTTTCTACATCGTCTTTTACCTTATTATATATAGGAGCAATATCAGGCGTATGTATTTGCTGTATTTCAGAAGGGACATTCTCCCAATCTTGGGCGGAAAATATTTTCTTCGACATCATCTTTGTATTTAGGGTTAATATATGCTTGTGGGTCGTGGGGTAAAAAGCATGAACGAGCCACATCACTGCCAGACATATCCACTGATGGCAAACCTGTTGCTTTGATACAGTTGGCGACAGCCTTGAAGTATCGGGAATGTTCCCAGCCCTTCAAGTCAACAGGTATTATCCACTTCAATCCACTACCAGATGGGCTGACAAATAACAGTTCCGTATTGAAATACTCATGATTGAGTAATTGCTGTTTTAACTCCACAATATTCTCCACATGGTCGAAATCCAAACACATCAATCCTGAGTGCATAATCAGTTCCTTCTCATTCCGTTTGCGGAATAATCCCGAAAAAGTACAATAGTCGAAATGAGTGGCTTTGTATCTTTTGGATTCGGGAGAAGATCGCATCGAACGCAGAGACTCGGTTTGTGGTTGCGCATAATGCCCGATGACATAGCGATACACATCCACAATGCCTACCGCCCTTATCGGTTCGATGTTTTGAATGGGCTTGCGAAAGAACGAAAAGCAATAATCTGTCGTTCCCATCATCTGATAATCTTTTTAGATTCGACAAATCGTCTGGCTTCTTCCATTAAGTCGACTTGGGTCTTGTGCGATTTGTTCTTCAACCAGTCATCAATTTCTGATTGTAGAAAAGCCAGAGCCTTATTTATTTTATGTACGGGGATTTGTTTGGCTGAAACCCATCCATAAACCGTTTGCTTGGCAGGATGCGATGGTAGGTAAGCACAGAGCTCGTCTATATCCATCCACTTGGGTGAATTACTTGCCTGCTTATTCTGCAGGGCATTTACTTTAGATTGTAGAGCCTCTACGGACTCAATCAGGTAGGACAATGCATTTGGCATCTCCTCCAACGAATTTACTTTATAAGCCATATCTTTCGTATTTTAGAGTTAATGCCGCAAAAGTATATGTATGTTTATGGGTGCTAAATAGGTGCTTGAAAGCCACCAATTACCCACTCATTCACCACCGATAGATTTAATTTTCATTAACACAAAAGGATAATAAAAGAGGGAGCAAACTCTTTTTATAGTAAAATGCTCTCCATTGAGAGTATCTATAATGCAAAATACCCCTCAAAAAGCAGGTGCTTAATGAGGGGTAAATTATGATGTGTTTATGATGCGTTTATGATTCTTTGTTATAAGTCATTGATGCTCAAGGGTGGAGGTTTCCACCATAACCTACAAAGTCAAATTTTCGATGTGTAATGTATTAGCTGCTTTTTCTTTCTGTTCGTTCACGATGTGCGTATAAATCTGCGTGGTTCTGACATTTGTATGACCCATTAAATCTTTTATTGTATATATATCAACACCATTTTCCAGCAATAGCGAAGCGAAACTATGGCGACCGCAATGGAAGGTGATATGCTTCTTTATACCGGATGCTTCTATCCAAACTTTCAGAGGACGTGAAATCCAGGAGGCATCTGTCAATCCCTCAAAAACGAGAGATTCTTCATCGTTTGGGCGTTCTCCACAGAGTTGGAGAGCTTGTTGTATGACTGGCTTATAATCTGGTCTTTTTGTCTTCTGCTGAACTATAACCGCTTGCCATGTACCCTTACTTGTTTGCTGAATCTGTTTCCATTTCAAAGTCTGGATGTCACTATGTCGTAATCCTGTGAGAATAGAGAATAAGAACGCACGTTTTAAAACATCGTCCTTACAAGGAGTATCAACCAACATTTGTACTTCATTCATACTAAGCGCAACACGAGGCTTCTCAATGTTTGTTATCCCCTTTACTTTTGCACCTATATCAACGGTAAGATATTCATCAACGAACGCTTGTTTTAATCCGGCCTTGAGTATAGAGAAATAGGTAGATGCAGTATTCTGTGAGATCGTTCCTTTTTTATTTCCTCCCATGGGAGCACGTAACAGAAACATCTTAATATCTTCAAGTAGTTTAACGGATATGTCCTTGAATGGGATTGGTTGTCCTTGAGAATAAATCTTCAATAATTCACCCACTCGCCTCCAGTTAACTATAATTGAATTGGAGCTATTAGGATGCCGTTTGCTGATAATACTATTGAAATACTTGATAAAGTCCTGTTCGCTTCGTTCATTTTGTGCAGCGATTTCATTCTCTTTATCAGTATATAGAATTGCACTATCGTATTCATGTTGCCGTAACTTACGCACATTGTCAGCATAGATACAAGCCTCTTGATCTATCGTTGAACGGCATTGGATGATTCCATTCAAATCACGCTTAGGTTTATAATTGAATGTTCCATCCGGCAAGATTCGTGCAATGGACGACTTGTCCCAAATTGGTGTGGATATAGTCCGGTTAATTGATTCAACCACACGACTGGTCCGTTTAGAGCCTCGCTTGTAAACCGGGTATGATTCTATAATCAGATACCACTCATCTTTATAATTTGATTTTCTGAGTTTGACGGTCACTTTGGTGTTTGGTAATGCTTTCTTCATTCTACTTCTGATTTATATAGATTGTCTATTTCTTGTTTGGGTACATATACATAGTTTCCTATTTGTCTTGAAGGAATAGAGTATTTTCTAACATGCGCCCATACTGAACTATCATTAATATGGTACTTCTCACAAATCTCTGTAATGGTATAACAGTCCTCTGGCTCTAAGCTATATGTTTTAGGAACAGGTTTTTCTTTTTCGGCAATACTTTCCGGTCTCTTTAGGAAAAGTTGTTCCATTTCGGAGCGTATGATACGCGTGAGCCTTGTACCCAAATTGATGACTGGAATACGTCCCAATTTGATTAAGCGATAGAGAGTACTACGTTCTACCCCAAACATTGCCACTGCCTCCTTTACAGAAATATATTCTCTGATGTCTGGTACTTGTTGGGCAATGGCTTCTAATTTTGCATTTCTATCTTTTACATCCTTTTTGCGCTTCCAAGCTACTTTACCACATTTGGGGGAACAATAATAACTGTCAAGTGTCTTTGCGACGAAAACCTTGCCGCAGACTTTGCACTTCCTTTTGATTTCAAATCCGATTGTTGGCATATTATCTACTTTTAAGTATGTATTAGTATAGATAAGTAGAATTTAGTTCCACATTATCTACTTTTTTGTCTTGTCGCAAATATGTTGCAAATAAGAGATAAAAAAGCCTATAGAAAACACATAGAAACCATGAACCCTATAAACGCAAAAAGCGTGCAACTCGTTGAGCTGCACGCTTTTGCTTATTGTTTATTATTTGTTTACTTATCGGAATCATTTAACTTCCTCAAAGTCAGCATCCTGTACATTGTCATTGTTCTTGCTTGAACCCTGACCTGCGTTAGGACCAGCCTGAGCACCACCTGTCTGAGCGTACATTTCAGCACTTGCGGCCTGGAATGCAGCCTGAAGTTCTGCGCTTGCAGCATCGATACCAGCCAAATCCTGAGCCTTGTGAGCGTCTTTCAGTTTCTGAAGAGCAGCTTCGATAGGAGCTTTCTTGTCAGCCGGAATCTTATCGCCAAGGTCTTTCAACTGATTTTCTGTAGAGAAGATCAAGCTGTCTGCCTGGTTCAACTTGTCGATGCGTTCCTTTTCTTTCTTATCAGCTTCTGCATTAGCTTCAGCTTCAGCTTTCATACGGTCGATTTCTTCCTTGCTCAAACCAGATGAAGCTTCGATACGGATAGCTTGTTCCTTACCTGTAGCCTTATCCTTAGCAGAAACCTTCAATATACCGTTGGCATCGATATCGAAAGTTACTTCAATCTGAGGTACACCACGACGAGCCGGAGCGATACCTGTCAGGTTAAACTGACCGATTGACTTGTTCTGAGCAGCCATCGGACGTTCACCCTGCAATACGTGGATGGTAACTTCTGTCTGGTTATCAGCTGCAGTAGAGAACACTTCGCTCTTCTTGCACGGAATGGTTGTGTTGGCATCAATCAACTTGGTCATTACACCACCCATTGTTTCGATACCCAGTGTCAACGGAGTGACATCCAGCAATACGATGTTACCTACACCAGCTTCCTTGTTCAATACGGCACCCTGGATACAAGCACCTACGGCTACTACCTCGTCCGGATTTACACCCTTAGAAGGAACTTTACCGAAGAAGTCTTCTACCAGTTTCTGTACAGCCGGGATACGTGAAGAACCACCTACCAGGATTACTTCGTCGATATCAGAGTTGTTCAAACCTGCATCGCTCATTGCTTTCTTACAAGGTTCAAGACAAGCCTGAATCAAGTTGTGAGCAAGCTGTTCGAATTTAGCACGAGTCAAAGTCTTAACTAAGTGTTTAGGCACACCAGCTACCGGCATGATGTACGGCAAGTTAATTTCAGTAGAAGTTGAAGAAGACAATTCAATTTTTGCCTTTTCAGCAGCTTCCTTCAAACGTTGCATAGCCATCGGGTCAGTAATCAGGTCAGCACCTTCGTCATTCTTGAATTCCTGAACCAACCAGTCGATGATAACCTGGTCGAAGTCATCACCACCCAGGTGAGTATCACCGTTAGTTGACAATACTTCGAATACACCGCCACCGAATTCCAGGATAGAGATATCGAATGTACCACCACCAAGGTCGAATACGGCTACCTTCATATCTTTGTTAGCCTTATCTACACCGTAAGCCAATGCAGCTGCAGTCGGTTCGTTCACGATACGTTTTACATCCAGACCAGCAATCTGACCAGCTTCCTTCGTAGCCTGACGCTGAGAGTCAGAGAAGTATGCCGGAACGGTGATGACAGCTTCTGTTACTTCCTGTCCCAAATAATCTTCAGCAGTTTTCTTCATCTTCTGCAGAATCATTGCAGAGATTTCCTGCGGAGTGTACAGACGTCCGTCGATGTCTACACGCGGAGTGTTGTTGTCACCCTTTACTACTGAATAAGGTACACGAGAAATTTCTTTCTGAACCTGATCGTAAGTTTCACCCATGAAACGTTTGATAGAATATACTGTACGTTTCGGGTTTGTGATAGCCTGACGTTTAGCAGGGTCACCTACCTTACGTTCGCCGCCGTCTACGAAACCTACTACTGAAGGAGTGGTACGTTTACCTTCGCTGTTGGCAATTACCACCGGTTCGTTACCTTCAAATACTGCAACACATGAGTTTGTTGTTCCTAAGTCAATACCAATAATCTTTCCCATAATTGTATCTATTTTTATTATTTTCTAATTTGGTTTATTCTGTAACGCCGAAACGTTACGCCCTTTAAAAGACAAATGCCATGCCAGAACAAAAAAAAGCCCGTGCCAGCATTTTTTTCTGACACGGACTGCCATTTTGGCTGTTTTATGTGACATTCTTGTCTCACACATTCAGGTGAGACTGACAAAATCAGAGGAACTCACCCCAGAAAGGAGCTGACAAAAGTGGTTCTGTCAGGAAAGGAATCTGAAAGAACAATACAATTCCTATAGCCAGGGCAATCATCCACAACAATACCAGCACTACTTTCGTAGAGGTACCCATGGGCTTCCAGCTACCGAACGACTGCATGACGGCCTGAATCAGTCCGGCTACCGGGATACCGACAATCAGCAGACCGCATACGGTGAGCCCGACAATCATTCCCGGCATGGTGCACACACCACCCCAGTCTACCCAAGGCAATATATTATAGAAGAAGGCAGGCAGACTGACGATGACTCCCGTGGCGGCCATCAGCAGGGCAAACAAGACGATGAGTCCTACCAGCAGGAAAGGAGCACAGCATATCAGCAACAGCACCAAGCAAAGTTTCAGCAGGAAACCGACCACGGCTACCACCCCATTGCCAAACTTATGTAAGGCGGAGCGGGGCTGTTCTGAATGCACATACTCGTTTACCTTTTCAAAACCGTCGGTCACCGTCCGGCCGATGTTTTCCACATTGATGGGTTCTCCGCGCATCTGCAACTTTTCCGTAGCCGTATGTGCCAGCGGAATGATAATCCATGCCAACAGATAAGCCAGAATCAAACCATGAATAAAAAATCCAGCCAGAATAAAGACGATGCGGGTCCAGGTCACATCCCAGCCGAAATAGGCTGCAATGCCCGATACCACTCCACCCAGAATACGGTCGTCCGGATTACGGAACAAGCGGCGGCGGGTTTCCGTCGATTCACTATCGAAAGTCTTGCTGTTCGATGCAGACGGGTTACCTTCTTCTTCACCATTCAGTTCCTCCGGCTTTCCCATACGGGCAATTACCTCTTCCACCTCTTTAATAGTAATTACCTGTAATCCGCCACGCAATGCCTCATCAAACAGTTCGGCAATACGGGATTCTATGTCGCGCACAATCTCTTCCGCTCCTTCATCCTTACGGAAATGATAGCGGAGGTTGTTCAAATAATTATCCAGCAGGATATAGGCATCTTCATCTATATGATATACGGTGCCACCTAAATTTACAGTCAGTGTCTTTTTCATGTCATGTGATTTTTAAATGTTTTGTCTTAAATGATTCACCGTGTCGGAAAGTCCGTCCCAGGCACTTTCCAGTTCCTTCAGAAATTCCTTCCCTTCCGGAGTCAGTCCATAATACTTGCGGGGCGGTCCTTGCGTGGACTCCACCCACTCGTACGACAGGAGTCCGTCGTTCTTCAGGCGGGTCAGCAACGGGTAAAGCGTGCCTTCCACCACAATCAGCCGGGCCTCTTTCAGCTTCTGGATAATGTCGGAAGAATAGGCAGACTCCCGGTGCAACAGCAACAGAATGCAATACTCCAGCATCCCCTTGCGCATCTGCGATTTTACATTGTCTACATTCATTTCATCTCATTTATCTTGTATGACACAAATATAGGTTTTATATTGATACTATGTATTACAAGGTATTATAATTTCAAAACTTTTAACAAGTTTATGTTTCGATAAAAACCATACATACAAAAGATAAACTACTTTTGCAGAAAACACATTATAATAAGGAAATGCCTATGTTTACGATTAGAAAAGCTACTCTTGCAGACATTGAAGTCATCCGGACGCTGGCGGCACAGACCTTTCCGGCTACCTACCAGCACATTCTGACTTCGGAACAGATTGATTACATGATGGACTGGATGTATTCCAGTGAGAGCCTGAGAAACCAGATGGAGAAAGAGCATCACATTTACTACATTGCTTACGAGGAATGTGAGCCTGCGGGCTATGTGTCCATCCAGCAGGAGGATACGGATTTGTTCCACTTGCAGAAGATTTACGTACTCCCCTACTTCCAGAAATACAAACTCGGACGGCAACTGTTCCAGCAGGCCATAAAGGGCATCAAGGAACTTCATCCGGAACCTTGCCGCATGGAACTGAATGTGAACCGGCAGAATCCGGCACTTGGATTCTATGAACACATGGGCATGAAGAAGGTGCGCGAAGGGGACTTCCCCATCGGCAACGGATATTACATGAACGATTACATCATGGGCATGGACATCTAAGGCTCCCCGCCGCCGTTTTCATCTCTTTGCTTTGCAGACGGGGATTTCTTTTACAGCTTGCAAAACAAAGAAATGAAAAACGGCACGGACATGTCGACCAGCAACCCGTGGAAGATGGCAAGGGGCACCATTTCCTTTCCAGACACACGGATAATGGAGGGAAGGGCTACATCGACCGAGGTTACTCCGGCCACCGAAATAGGAGCCAGTTTCCCGAAGTATTTGCAAATGAAAGGAGCTCCCACCAGTGCCACCAGCTCGCGGATGACATTCGTCAGAAGTGCAATCGTGGCCAGTTCCGTAGCCAACTGTGCACCAAGATCTGGGGTTTTAAGTTCCATAATCAGGATGGACGAAAGCGAATAATATCCCAGTCCGCTGCCCACAGCCAGACAGTCGAACACACTCCAACGGGTCAACAGCACACTGACCAATGCCGAAAACAGCAGGGTTCCTCCGATGGTGGCCAGCGGTATCAGCAGCATCTTGGGACGGAAACCACGAAGCAGTTCCTTGAAATCCTCTCCCCCGCCAATGCTGACGCCTACCTGAAACATCAGGGCATACAGAATATACATGGACAAGTGGTGCGTATCTCCCAACTCCCATCCGGAAAAGTTCCACACGTAGCCTAACACACATCCTACAAAGAACATGGACAATACCAGCAAACTTCCTTTCATTTTTCACCTCCTTCCTTAAAGAACAACAGATATACCACGCGTGCCAGCAACACACTTCCCGTAATGCCGGCCACACTGAGCAGCAATGCCTGTCCGCCGAAAGAACCTAAGTTTCCTACAATCAACGGATTGTAACCCACGGAAAGTCCTAACACGAACAACATCAGACAGATGGTACACGAGATAGTCAGATTCACTTTTTTCAAAAAAGCACACATACGAAGGCTATATCCTGCCAGAATACCTGCCAGGACAATCAATAAAATAATCCACATAACAAAATTGAGAATAAAAGTTTATAAGAAAGATTTCACACCACGTCAGGAAGACGCAACTTCCCGTGTCTTACAAACTTTCATGAAGAAATCCGCTGAACCAATGCGCACGGGCATGACATCTCCGGTAAAGCGCCGTACTGACCTTTATCCGAACTACCTTATGTTGCCTGCACATGTTCATACGCTGTATATTATATTCTAAATCTGTGTAAATTCTAACCCTAGTCTGTTTTTGTGAAAACGTAGAATAAGTTTTTACGTTTCCCTGCCCTGAAACCTATGTTTCACTTTGCGGAGCCGTACGTTTTCCGGTCGGGAACCCTACGTTTCTCACGTGAGAAACCTACAAAAGTTCCTGAAAAAGCCACATCTTCTTCAGGACGTTTTTACTTTATCGGTTTCCCAAATGCGCTGCAAAGATAGCTCAAATTAAATTAATATGCAATTAATATGCAGAATTTATCACAAAGGGCCATCGGAAATACTTCCCGACAGCCCTTCACATCAAGAAAAAGTTGTTTTAACGACGCCCCGTGACTTGCAGATATTCTCTTTTTTTCAGTTCATAATCCGTATAGCTCTCCACGTACTTGTCGCAACTCTGCTGATACAAAGTCTGTGCATCAAGCAAATCGCTCATCGTGCAGGTGCCTGCCTTGTAATAATCGGTATTCAGGCGGAGATTCTCGGTGGACTGCTCAATGGACAGACGGGCAATCTTCATCTGCTCGTATGCCTCGTTCACCCCGTTCCAGGCATTCTTCATACGGATAACCAGCAGTTCTCCCTGGTCGGCCAACTGATTTTCCGTGTTCTTCACCTGAAGCTTTTCTTTCTTAATGGCATGGCTTCCTCCCCACCATCCGGTCAGGGGAACGGTCACCGTAGCAAATCCCACCCAGAAACGCTGGTATTCCGGCAAGAAGTTATGGTATACATAGCCTCCGCCAATGGCCACCGTAGGCAGGTTCTTCCCTACCGCCATCTTGTATTGCAAGCGGCTGGCCTTCACATTCTGCTGTAGCAAAGCATATTCGCTGGTGAGTCCCAATGCCGATTCCGGATCGCAGTAAAGGCTGTCGGGACGTGCAGGCAGCTGAGTATCTACCGCAAAAGCCACGTCAAGGGTATCGGATGAAAGTCCGGTGTACTGTGCCAGCATATTCTGGGATACCGACAAGGCATTTTCCACCTGCAAACGAGTACTCTTTGTTTCATTCTGCCGCAACTGTACCTGAAGCAGGTCATTCCGCGTCACGATTCCAGCCTGTACCGAAGCTTCCACATCACTCAGGATGCGTGCCAGTTGAGCTTCGACCTTGGACAAGGTTTTCAGCTTTTCTTTCAGTATCACTACCCGCCAGAAATATTGTTCCGTGGTGAGGCATACTTCATTGTCGGACAAGTTCCGTTGCAGGCGTTTCACTTCCACTCCCACCTTGGCCAGCTGGTTTCCGTTCACAATCTGTCCGCCGGTGAACAACGGCAGGGAGGCACCGACTCCCCCTGCTATTCCGTTCTTCAGCATGGACATGTTCATGTCCGGTCCCAAACTCATCTGCATCAATCCTTTATCAGCCATGAAACCGGTTCCAGCCGCACTCACGCTCGGGAAATAATTGGTAAAAGCCTTTTTCTTGTCCTGCTTGGCCATTTCCAGTTCATTGGTTGCATTCTTCATTCGCACATTGTTTGTCAAGACAGCCTGAATGCATTCATCCAGCGTGTAGGCTTTCTGTCCGAAAGCCCCATTCATGCACGCCCCACCTATCAATAGAAAAGCTATTATTCTGTTTCGATTCGTTTTCATAATGATTCTTCTTTTGATTGATTCCTAATCACCTCATCAGGCTTTCTCCAACGCTTCCAGTTGGGCACGTTTCTGACTGCTTCCTCTGAAAATCAGCAGGTAAGCCACCGGAAGCACCGTCAAGAGGAAGAGCATGGTAATCAGCGTACCGTAACAAATCACCGTACCCATCGGCATCCAGAGTCCGCTCTTGCCCAATATCATCGGGATGACTCCCATGGAGGCAGCGGCCGAGGTCAGGAAGATGGGATGCATACGTCGGCGGGCAGAATGATAAATGGCATCACGCACACAGAGTTTCTCCGTAGCCCGAAGTTCCTCGGCATAGTCAATCATGATAATGCCGTTACGCACGATGATTCCCATCAGGCTGATAATACCCAGTGTACAAGTCATACCGAAATCCACTCCTTGTATCAGTACACCCACTGCCGTACCGAACACACAGCGTCATGCTGGCAAAAATCAGCAGAGCAATGCTAATACGCTTGAATGGTATAGATACCGTTCCGGCGTACCAGCTGTCCGTCTTTTATGGAAGGTACCACTTCTGCCACCTGCCGCAAGGGAACCTGCGTACCGCCCAATACCGGAATCAGTTCGTTTTCCTGATCGGAGAAACCGGCACAATCGGCTCTCTCACTTTTCAATGTCACGGGGATATCATAATCGCCTTCCCATACACTAGCCACCTTTATACCATCGCCATAGCGCATGGCCAGCGTGCTTTCCAATTGCACATTCTGTATGCCCAGACGAGAAGCCTCATCTTCTTTCAGCACCACCTTGGCCGAAGTCTGCGGTTCACTGAAGTTGGTCTGTGCCAGCCGTATTTCCGGCATCTGACGCAACATGCTCAGGTATTTCCCGGCCACGGTTTTCAGTGAATCCAGATTCTCTCCGCTCAGACGGAGTTCTATCGGATAGACCGCCTGACTGAAACTGAAAAGCATCGGTATAACGCGGAGCATATTCATCCAACAGTTCCACAGTTTCCTTGTTCCCTTTCGTGTTTACAATCAACTGGGCGTAGTTCGTTCCTCCTAATTGCGGAGCGTATGCCGTATGGAAACGAGGGGAAGAACAACCGATAAATGAAGTGACGGAAGTCACCCGCGGGTCTTTACGGAACACATGCTCCATGGTATCGGCTGCCCAGGCCGTCTTTTCTACAGCCGAGCCCGTAGGCAGATAGATTTCTACGGCAAACTGGTTACGGTCGGCCACCGGCATCAGCTTTTGCGGCAGTTTCCCCATCAGGAAGATACCCACCAGCACGGAAGCGATTCCTCCCAGCAGAGTAACATACGGATGGGCAAAGCATTTGTCAAGCAACTTATTATAATAGGTCTGCAGGAGTTCCATGAACGAGAATCCTTTTTTATGCGAAGGTATCGGCTTACGGATGAACCAGAACTGCATGAACGGTACCAGCAGCATGGCTACCAGCAAGGAGATGCCCAAAATCAGCGTAATGGACCAGGGGAAACTCAGCAGGAAGTCGTGTATCATGCCGGGAATCACAATCAGGAAGGGGAAGAATGTGATACTGATGGCCAGTGTAGCCGAGAATATGGATTTGAAGAAATGCGTGGCACTGAAGATAGACACATGCCAGCGCGACATTCCTTCGCCGATTTTCTCCAGATAACTGTCGATGATGACAATGGAGTTGTCCACAATCATTCCCAGCGTCACAATCAAGGCAGCCAGTGTGACGGTGTTCAACTCAATGCCAAAGGCATAGAAAAGCCCCAGTGAGATAAAGATAGTAATCGGAATGGTGGAAGCAGCTACCAGTGACACCCGTCGCCGTGAACTTGCCGCACGCCACCACGCGCTTCGATGCCTTTCCATCCGCACCTTTCAGCCACACGAAATAGTTGTTGTGTTCGTCCAGCTGAAGCACATTAGCCGGAAGTACGCACGCCTGACTTTTATCGGCATCCTGCAACCAGACTTCTGTCACCATGCCGGGAAGCAGTCCCGTATTCTTCGTCTGAATACTGACATTCACCTCATACGACCGTGACAGCGGATTGGCTTGTACCCCCTTTTCCGTCACTACGCCTTCCGCCGTTGTTCCATTCAGAACCGGTGCCTCTATCACGGCTTTCTGTCCTCTTGCCACGCGCGCGATTTCCGTCTCCGGCACGGAAATCCGTACCTTCAGCCGATCGTCGGATACCAGTTTCAGCACCTGTACACCAGGCACCACGTTCTGTCCGACCTACAGACTCTTCTCGGCAATGACTCCGGAAAACGGAGCATACAGCTGACAGTCGGTCAGATTCTTCCTTGCCACTGCCTCCATAGACTGAGCCTGCTGCAACTTGCTCTGTACTTCCACCCACTTCATCTCGGCCAGACTTCCTTTTTCATGCAATTCCTTCATACATTGGTAGGCATCTTCCGCCTGCTTCAAAGCAGCCTTTGCTGCCTGATACCTATTCTGCATCGAAACCTCATCCAGTGTAGCCAGCAATTGTCCCTGCCGCACCCGGCTTCCTAAATCGACCTTTACCGGTTCTGCCTGCTGCGGTGCCTGCTCTTTATTTCCACACCCTGACATCACAGTCAGAAACAAACAAACGGCCATCAGATAATTCTTTTTCATAAATTCTAAAATGTTTAGTATGTCTGCAATTTGTGAGCGCAAAGAAAAAGGCATTACATGAAATATCTGGCATACATACTACCTTGGAAGTGTTCTATTTTTCTATCCGGCCTTACTATCTTCCCTATAGCATACTCATCAGGAAAAATAGGACACTAAGAATTGAAAAACATTCTGTTCATTTGCAATCGAATAGATTAATCAAAGTTATGGAGAAAGAAATAGAACTCATCAGAATGTCCAGCACCGAAATCATGGAAAAGGTAGCTGCCTATAAAGACGAACAGATTATCATCTTGAACCAGGTAAATAAAGTAAATGAAACCGAACAGTATTCCTCCATACGGGCTGACTTTTTCCTGGCTATCTTATGTCTGAGAGGAAAAGCGTCCTTATCTCTCAACAACAATTCTTATGAAATCGGTCGGAATGATTTGATGATTTGTCACCCACAAACGCTGCTAAAACACGGTATGATAGGTGATGATTTTGAATGCTGCGGATTATGTCTTTCACCAGAATATGCCAAACGTATTTTTGTGATGTCCACATCCGCAAACAACTGGTACTCACGCCTGTACCTGAAACAGCATCCTATCATTTCCCTGAACGATGAAGAAAGCCAGCTTTTCTGCCAGTACTATAATCTGCTGAATTCCAAACTGACAGGTACCCCTCACCGCCACCAGAAGGAGCTGATCAATGCCCTCCTGCAAGCCTTCATCTACGAGTTTCAGGATGCCATGGAAAAATACATCCAGCTGAAGCCCATTGCATTCAATTCATCCAACAATCTGTTCAATGCCTTCATGGAGCTGCTGATATCTTCTTACCCCAAGGAACGGTCGGTAAGCTACTATGCCAACCGGTTGTTTGTCACCTCCAAATACCTGTCGGCTGTATGTAAGGAAAATTCCGGTGAAACAGCTTCCGACCTCATCACCTGTTATGTCATGAAGGATATAGTGTGCCTGCTGAAATCTCCCGATAAGAGCATCAAGGAAATTGCCAATGAACTCAATTTTGCCACTTTGTCATTTTTTGGCAAATACGTAAAAAGAAATTTAGGACTTTCCCCGAAAGAATACAGAGAGAAATTATCTCAACAAGAAAGAAATGTGCAATAACTTTCTTCATATATAAAAAAGATGTCCGCCCATCTCACAAAGATGACAGGCGGACATTTCTATTTTTCTACTATCCGGAAATTACTGATGCTGTTCACGCAGCAAATCGTTCACGGTCTTTACCGGATTGAAAGTGCTCAAAGGAACTTCCACGAACACGGTATTCCAGTCGCTCATTGAACCGTTCCACAAGCCCGGCAACTCGAGTGCCTTCAGGTCTTTTCCATTCTTAGACTTGTAAGAAATAAAGCCGGTAGCCTTGTCCACATGTTTCAGCAAGTCGAACTTATTACCCTTGTAGTCGCGAACGGCACATACCAAATCCACCGGATTGAAGTGTGTACCCTTTTCGAACATGGCTTTCTTTTCCGGGTCGTTCATGTCAATCTGCGAGCTTTCCAGAATCTGCAAAGAAATGGTTCCGTCCGGATTATAGGCCAGGAACGGACCACCACCCGGTTCGCCCACATTCTTCACCATACCGCAAACGCGCATCGGACGATTCAGTTTCTTACGCAGATAAATAACCAAATCAGCATCTTCCAGCTCTTTCAAGTCCGTTCTGCGGCAACGCAACTTCTGCTGTACGAAGCGGATAATAGTTTCCAGCTGTTCGTGGCTGTAATGTCCGCCATCCAGCAGTTCCAGGTATTCAAATGCCTGCTTCTGCAGCGTAACCAATACACCAGCCAGCAATTTCTTGTAAGTCACAGTATCAGCCTTCAAACGGTCGGGCACCACATTATCAATGTTCTTGATAAATACGATATCGGCATCCAGGTCGTTCAGGTTCTCCATCAAGGCACCGTGACCACCCGGACGGAACAACAATTTACCGTCCTTGTCGCGGAACGGTTTGTTTTCCATGTCGGCAGCCACTGTATCCGTACTCGGTTTCTGTTCAGAGAAACTGATGTGATAAGTCGTACCATACTTAGCCTCATATTCGGCAGCCTTGGCAGCCACCAGTTTCTCGAACAATGCACGATGCTCAGTAGAGACAGTGAAGTGTACATTCACTTCCCCACTCTTTCCGGCCGCATACAACGCACCTTCTACCAGATGCTCTTCCAGCGGTGTACGTACGCCATCTGCATAACGATGGAACTTGAGCAGGCCTTTAGGCAGCGCTCCATAGTTCAGTCCGGCAGACTCCAGCAAGTTAGAAACCACCGCCTTGTAGTTATGTTCAGACAACAGGGCATTGATGTTCTTTCCTGTATTATCCAAACAAGCCGCATTCAAGTCATTGTAGAATGCAAAATCATGAATGTGGTCGAAGAATTTCTTCTCAAAGTCTGTAGTAGGTTTGTCATATTCAGCTCCCAAGAATTCGAACATATTCTTGAACATACGGCTGGCAGCTCCCGAAGCCGGAACAAACTTGACGATTTTCTTATCGCCTGCCTTGTATGCATCCCATGCGGCAAGATACTGTTCGCATTCTTTCTCATCGGCTTTCATAATACCTCCGTTTTCTACGGAAGCAGCTGCTGAAAGCTTCAAGAATGGAAACCCCTTTTCAAAACAAGCCAACTGTTCGGCAATCTTTTCTTCCGAAATGCCCTTCTTGGCCAACAATTCTTTGTCCTCGTGTGTTAACATATTAACTCTTTATTTAGGTAATGAATTTTCTTCCTGTTTTTAGAATGACGTTCAAAAATATAAAAAATACGGGAAGAGTGCATCATATCAACAGAAAAAAAGTAACTTTACCCACAAACAGCAAAACGAGGAATTATGGAGAACAACGACTTTTTTACACAAGAGGAACACAAACAACTGATTCTACTCTACAAACGACTGCTGCGGTTGTCGAAAGATACATTACAAAAGGATGACTGCCACAAGCTGAAAACCCATCTGGTCAAGGCGATGGCAGAAGGTACCATTCCGCGAAATGTATTCCAGATGAATCCCATTATCAAGGATATGCAGACAGCTGTCATCGTGGCCGAAGAAATCGGTATGCGCCGCGCCTCGATTCTAGGAATCATGCTCCATGAATCCGTGAAATACAATCTTTGCAGTCTGGAATCGGTCAAGGAAGAATATGGAGAAGACGTGGCCGGCATCATACGGGGACTCGTCAAAATCAACGAACTGTATTCCAAAAGCCCCATCATTGAATCAGAAAACTTCCGCAATCTGCTCCTGTCGTTTGCCGAAGACATGCGGGTCATCCTGATTATCATTGCCGACCGCGTGAACCTGATGCGGCAAATCAAGGACAGCCCCAACGAAGAAGCACGCCTGGAGGTGTCCAACGAAGCTGCCTATCTGTATGCACCGCTGGCCCACAAGCTGGGATTGTATAAACTGAAATCAGAACTGGAGGACTTGTCACTGAAATACACGCAGCACGACGTGTACTATCATATCAAAGAGAAACTGAATGCCACCAAGCAGGCCCGCGACCGCTACATCGAGGCTTTTATCGAACCGATACGCAAAAAGCTGGAAGATGCCGGACTGAAGTTCCACATGAAGGGACGTACCAAGTCCATCCACTCCATCTACCAGAAGATGAAGAAACAGGGATGTCCTTTCGAAGGCGTGTACGACCTGTTTGCCATCCGCATCATTCTTGATTCTCCGCTTGAAAAGGAGAAACAGGAGTGCTGGCAGGCTTATTCCATCGTGACGGATATGTATCTGCCCAACCCCAAGCGTTTGCGCGACTGGCTGTCCGTGCCGAAAAGTAACGGATATGAGTCACTGCACATCACCGTGATGGGACCGGAAGGGAAATGGGTGGAAGTACAGATTCGTACGGAACGCATGGACGAAATTGCCGAAAAAGGTCTGGCAGCCCACTGGAGGTATAAAGGTATAAAGGGAGAAAGCGGTTTGGATGAATGGCTGAACTCCATTCGTGAGACGCTGGAAAACTCCGACAGCGACATGGAGGCCATGGACCAGTTCAAGCTGGATTTATATAAGGACGAGGTATTCGTATTTACTCCCAAAGGCGATTTGTACAAACTGCCGCAAGGGGCTACCGTGCTCGACTTTGCCTTTTCTATCCACTCCAACCTGGGATGCCGGTGTACGGGTACCCGCGTCAACGGGAAAAATGTACAGCTCCGCCAGAAACTGAACAGTGGCGACCAGGTGGAAATCATGACTTCGAACACGCAGACACCAAAGCGTGACTGGCTGACTTTTGTCACCACGTCGAAGGCACGCAACAAGATACGTCAGGCCCTGAAGGAGATTGCAGCCCGTCAGACACAGTTTGCCAAGGAAACGCTGGAGCGTAAATTCAAGAACCGGAAGCTGGAATATGATGAGGCCATCCTGATGCGTCTGATTCGGAAACTGGGCTTCAAGACCGTGACTGACTTCTATCAGAGTATTGCCAACGAATCGATGGACGTGAACGACATCATCGACAAGTACCTTGACATGCAGAAACGGGAAACCGAACAGCGCGAAGAAATCAGCTACCGCAGTGCGGAAGGCTTCAACATGCAGCAGCCCACCGACGCGAAGGACTACAAGGATGACGTGCTGGTCATCGACCGGAACCTGAAAGGACTCGACTTTACGCTGGCCAGATGCTGTAACCCGATTTACGGCGACGAAGTGTTCGGATTCGTCAGCATCAACGGCGGTATCAAAATTCACCGTTGCGACTGCCCGAATGCCAAGGAGATGCGTTCCCGCTTCCCCTACCGCATCGTGAAAGCCCGCTGGGCCGGAAAGAGCCAGGGCAAACAGTATCCGATTACTCTCCGTATTATCGGCCATGACGACATCGGCATCGTGACGAACATCACGTCCATTATAAATAAGGAGAACAACATCCTGTTGCGCTCCATCAGCATCGACTCGCACGACGGACTGTTTTCGGGCATGCTGACGGTGACCGTAGACGACAATGCCAAGCTTGAATCGCTGATAAAGAAGATTAAAACGGTGAAAGGTGTAAAGCAGGTAAACCGATAACAACACTTCAAGTTTGTTAATTAAACTGCACAAAAGTAACAGTTTCACACAAAAGTAGTATCTTTGCGGAGTTGTCAGAAGTAAGGATTAAAATCAAAGAAAATGAAGAAAATTTTATTTACAACCTTATTATGTGTCATGAATGTATTGTTTGTCATTGCTCAGGGAACGGCAGAAATTACATTCGAAAAGACCTCATACAACTTTGGCTCTTTCTCTGAAAGCAGTCCGAAAGTAACTTGCAAATTCAAATTCAAGAATACAGGCGACGGCCCGCTGGTAATTCATCAGGCTATTGCTTCTTGCGGATGCACCATACCTCAATATCCGAAAGAACCCATCAAACCGGGAGAAAGCGGTGAAGTGACAGTCACTTACAACGGTGCCGGCAAATTCCCGGGACATTTCCGCAAGACCATCACCCTTCGCACCAACTCCAAGAACGAAATCACTCGTCTGGTAGTAGAAGGTGACATGACCCCGGCATCGGCCGACATCAATCAGTAACGATTCATCATTTTTCATACTTGACAGGAGGAACATTTCAGCGATGTCTCTCCTGTTTTTTTTATGCCCGAAAAAGTACATGGAAAAACGACTTTGTGTTTCATTTCAAACGCAAGTACATTTTACTTAAAACGCAAGTGCATTTGATTCCAAACGTAAAGGCGTTTTCTTTCAAACGCAAGTGCGTTTTTCGATGGCACAAAAATGAGCCCACTTTTGAATGAATATAAAGGATTTTTACTACTTTTGGACACCCTTAAGAATATTAATCAAATCAAAATGTAATATTATTCATGAAAGAGACACAAGAAAAACCGACGGGACTGCCCGAAAACGCATTCCGTCCGCTCAAACCGGGAGAGAAATACGAACCCCTCATGTCTCCCGGAAAAACGTATCCTGAAGTTAACTTCTGGTCTGTGACATGGGGACTCGTCATGGCCGTTATTTTCTCGGCTGCCGCTGCCTATCTAGGGTTGAAAGTGGGCCAGGTGTTCGAAGCTGCCATCCCTATTGCTATTATCGCTGTGGGTATTTCCAGCGCCACCAAACGCAAAGGTGCACTGGGTGAAAACGTCATGATTCAGTCCATCGGTGCCTGCTCAGGCGTTATCGTGGCGGGTGCCATCTTTACCCTGCCGGCCCTCTACATCCTGCAGGAAAAATATCCGGAAATGACGGTCAACTTCATGCAGATGTTCATCAGCTCCCTGCTGGGTGGTGTGCTGGGCATCCTGTTCCTGATTCCCTTCCGTAAATATTTCGTAAAAGACAAGCACGGCGAATATCCTTTCCCGGAAGCTACGGCCAGCACCCAGGTGCTCGTGTCGGGTGAAAAGGGAGGCGACCAGGCCAAACCGCTGCTCATGGCCGGATTGGTGGGTGGTCTTTATGACTTCATCGTGGGAACGTTCGGCTGGTGGAACGAGAACTTCACAAGCCGCATCTGCGGATGGGGCGAGACCATTGCCGACAAGTTCAAACTGGTATTCAAGATTAACACGGGAGCTGCCGTACTGGGACTCGGCTACATCGTCGGACTGAAATATGCGGCCATCATCTGTGCCGGCTCACTGGCCGTATGGTGGATTATCGTACCGGGCATTTCCTTGTTCTGGGGCGACCAGGTGCTGAATGCCTGGAATCCGGACATCACGACAGCCGTCGGAGACATGTCACCCGAACTTATTTTCAAGGAATATGCCAAGAGCATCGGTATCGGAGGTATTGCCATGGCCGGCATCATCGGTATCGTGCGTTCATGGGGCATCATCAAGAGTGCAGTCAGCCTGGCTGCCAGTGAAATGAAGGGCAAAAAAGCCGAAGAAAACGTGGAACGTACTCAGAAGGATTTGTCCATGAAAATCATCGCCTTCGGTTCGCTGTTCACCCTGCTGCTCGTGGTACTCTTCTTCTATTTCGATGTAATGCAAGGCAACATCCTGCATACCGTGGTAGCCATTCTGCTGGTAGCAGGAATCTCCTTCCTGTTTACCACCGTAGCAGCCAATGCCATCGCCATTGTAGGAACGAACCCGGTATCAGGCATGACGCTGATGACCTTGATTCTGGCTTCTGTCATCATGGTGGCAGTAGGACTGAAAGGTGCCACGGGTATGGTAGCTTCACTGGTAATGGGTGGCGTGGTCTGCACCGCATTGTCCATGGCCGGCGGTTTCATTACCGACCTGAAAATCGGTTACTGGCTGGGGAGCACACCCAAGAAGCAGGAAAGCTGGAAATTCCTCGGCACACTGGTTTCCGCAGCTACTGTAGGCGGCGTGATTATGGTGCTGAATGATTCTTACGGATTCACCAGCGGACAACTGGCTGCTCCGCAGGCCAACGCCATGGCGGCTGTCATTGACCCGCTGATGAACGGTGTAGGTGCTCCATGGCTGCTCTACGGCATCGGTGCAGCACTGGCATTGGTACTGACGTTCTGCAAGGTACCTGCCCTGGCCTTCGCACTGGGTATGTTCATTCCATTGGAACTGAACCTCCCGTTGCTGGTGGGTGGAGCCATCAACTGGTACGTGACTTCACGCAGCAAGGACGAAGCTGTCAACAACGCACGCGGTGAGAAAGGTACGCTGCTGGCATCCGGATTCATTGCCGGAGGTGCCCTGATGGGTGTAGTGAGTGCCATCATGCGCTACTGCGACATCAATCTTATCCACGAAGAATGGCTGGCTAACCCGATGAGCGAACTGGTGTCACTGGTAGCTTATCTGCTGCTGATTACTTTCCTGGTAAAAGCCAGCATGAAACTGAAAAAATAACCTCTAATATATCACACACATGAAAACACTGCTACTAATGGGGTTGCTGCTTATGTCGGGCACGCTCTTCGCACAACAGCCGATTGAAATGAAGGTATGGCCCAACGGTGCCCCTAATGCCAACGGCATCACAGAAGAAAAAAATGGAGATACCGATTCTCCAAGTTATACAAAAGAAGCCATTCTCTACGTCTATCCGGCTAAAAAAGGGAACGGAATGGCCATCGTAGCCTGTCCGGGAGGAGGATACTCACATCTGGCCATGGCTCACGAAGGGAAAAGCATGGCCGACTGGTTCAACAGCCAGGGCATTACGTATGCTGTGCTCCGCTACCGCATGCCCAACGGACACAATGAAGTGCCTCTGAGCGATTCACAGCAGGCTCTGCGCATCATGCGCCAGCACGCTCAGGAATGGAATGTAAAAAAACTGGGCATCATGGGTTCTTCAGCCGGAGGACATCTGGCCAGCACCACCGCCACTCATTTCACCGATGCGGAAACTCGCCCGGATTTCCAGATTCTTTTCTACCCGGTCATCACCATGGACCCTGCTTACACTCACATGGGTTCTCACGACAACCTGCTGGGAAAGAATCCCTCAAAGGAACTGGAACAGAAATATTCCAATGAATTGCAGGTTACTCCGCAAACACCCCCTGCCTTCATTCTGCACAGCAGCGATGACACGGTAGTACCGGTGGCCAACAGCGTGAACTACTACACAGCCCTCGTCAAGAACAAAGTTCCTGCCAGCCTGCACACTTATCCGGTGGGAGGACACGGCTGGGGATACCGCGACAGCTTCCCCTACAAACGCCAATGGACGGGCGAACTGGAGAAATGGCTGCGCGAAATCAACAAATAATTTGCGCAACTCTTTGTAGAACAAAAGAAAAGTTGTACCTTTGCACCCGCTAATACGGGTTATTAGCATAATTCAAATCATTTACATTAAAAAACTAAATTAAAAAATGGCAACTAAAATCAGATTGCAAAGAAACGGACGCAAAGGATATGCGTTCTATTCAATTGTTATTGCAGATGCAAGAGCACCACGTGATGGTAGATTTACTGAAAAAATTGGTACTTACAATCCGAACACCAATCCTGCCACAGTAGATTTGAATTTTGAACGTGCATTACACTGGGTAATGGTAGGTGCACAGCCTACTGACACAGTACGCAACATCTTGTCTCGCGAAGGTGTTTACATGAAGAAACACTTGCTGGGCGGTGTAGTTAAAGGCGCATTCGATGAAGCACAGGCTGAAGCTAAATTCAACGCTTGGAAAGAAAACAAACAGTCAGGTTTGGCTGCTTTGAAGGCTAAGGAAGAAGAAGCTAAGAAAGCTGAAGCTAAAGCACGTCTGGAAGCTGAAAAGAAAGTAAACGAAGAAATCGCTAAGAAGGTAGCTGAAAAGAAAGCTGCTGAAGCTGCTGCTAAGGCTGAAGCTGAAGCTGCTGCAAACGCAGAAGAAGCTCCTGCTGCTGAAGAAGCTCCTGCTGAAGCTTAATTCTTCTTTCAGAAAAGACAAACAAAAGACTGTCCTTGCAAAAGGATAGTCTTTTGTTGTGCAGAAATGTCGTATCTTTGCATCTCACCTAACTAATACCTGCCTTTTATGCATACCAAATACACCAATGGAGAAATATGGAAAGTGGCCTACCCTATCCTGATCAGTCTGATTATGGAACAGCTTATCGGTATGACCGATACGGCTTTCATGGGACGTGTGGGCGAAGTGGAACTGGGAGCCTCGGCCATTGCCGGAGTATATTACCTGGCCATCTTCATGTTAGGATTCGGCTTCAGCATCGGCTCGCAGATATTGATTGCCCGTCGCAACGGAGAAGGTAACTTCAGGATGATTGGTTCCATCTTTTATCAGGGGATTTACTTTCTGTTAGGCATGGCACTGGTCATGTTTACCCTGTCCCGGCTGTTCTCTCCCTGGATATTGTCGCACGTGGTGGCATCCCCGCGCATCTGTGAGGCGGCGGTGAGCTACATCAACTGGCGCGTATTTGGATTTTTCTTCTCATTCGTAGCCATCATGTTCCGTGCGTTCTTTGTAGGTACCACACAAACTAAAACGCTCACGCTCAATTCCATCGTCATGGTGACGTCGAATGTGGTATTCAATTATATACTGGTATTCGGAAAGCTGGGATTTCCGGCATTAGGTATTGCCGGAGCAGCCATCGGTTCTTCACTGGCAGAACTGGTGTCCATGCTCTTTTTCATTATCTACACCACGCGGAAAGTAGACTGCGCCAAATACGGACTGAACCAACTGGTGAGTTTCCGATGGGCGGAACTGAAACGCATCATGAGTGTATCACTGTGGACCATGATACAGAATGCGGTTTCCATCAGTACCTGGTTTCTGTTCTTCATCTTTATTGAGCATTTGGGCGAACGCTCACTGGCCATCACCAACATTGTACGTAACGTATCAAGTATCCCGTTCATGACCATCACGGCCTTTGCCTCCACCTGCAGCTCCCTGGTCAGCAACCTGATTGGCAGCGGAGAAGCCCGCTACGTCATGCCCACCATCCGGCAGCACGTGCGGCTCTGCACCTGCATTGTCTGGCCCGTTATTCTGCTGATAGCCTGTCTGCCTACATATGTGCTTCGCATCTATACCGACATGCCCGACTTGGTAGAAGCTGCCGTCCCTACCCTCTGGGTACTCTGCTCCAGCTATCTCCTCCAACGCGCCGGATTCATTTTCTTCCAGTCCGTATCCGGTACAGGTGACACCCGCTCTGCCTTCCTGCTGGAGATAGTAGCCCTGACCTGCTACCTGATTTTTATTGTCACGGTCATCCTTCTTTTGAGAATGGATGTAGCCGTATGCTGGTTCGCTGAACACGTGTATGCCGGAGCCATCGGTCTGCTGAGCTATCTCTATCTGAAAAAGGGAAGCTGGCAAAGGAAACAAATTTAAGGATATAAAAAGGCTACTCAATAAATGGTATAAAATCAGCCAACTAATTCACACACAAATCATTGCGAATTAGTTGGCTTTTTGTATCTCTAGATATTCCCCTGCAAAGAAGGTTTGGTCACCCAAACAAGGGAAAGTCCGACTTCGAATTCAGTTAATGCTTTCACGACAGGACAAGAGATTGTTAATCAACGATATAATAAATGCACTATATTTCATAAGTTATCTTTCTCACCTTTTTCTTCCGAAACCTGACTGTCTACAGGAAGTTCTCCCACCTCTTTCTCCTGAGGAAGTTTCAACGTATAAAGGGCAGCATTCAGTTTACGAATCTGGTCACGTTTCAATTTTCCCGGATTATAGACGAAACCTTCTACTACGACAATCCGACCGTTCGTACGGTCTACACGAACATGTGAAACGAAAGGACCTCCCATAGCATCGTTCTCCATTTCCCACAAACCGCGTACTTCATATGCATAATCACCCTGCACCGCAATGTTACGAGCTTCTACAAAAATGGAATCGGCAGTCACCATATACATACCTTCTTTTGCTCCCGGAATGTGGGCTTTCATCACAGTCAAACAAGCTTTGTACCTTGGCAGACAAGACATCATTATGCTTCTTCTCCAACAATTTTACTTCCCGGTTCATTTCTGCACGGGTAAAGAAATCAATAATCACCTGTCCATTCTTGGATACATATTCGGCAAACTCTTCCTGATTCGGCGATTGGATAGTCATAACCATCTGTGGAGAAGAATACGCGTCACGGGTATACTTGAATTTAGTCTGAGTATAGATGTCCTGAATATCCGCAATAATGATGTTGCGGAACAGACGGGTACTACGGTCAAAATACTCCGGACGAATTCTCGAAATCCGGAAAGAACGTTCCGGTTGGGGCAATCCCGGTACATCGGTATCAAGTACATGGAAAAGCGCACTATCCGGACTGTTCCAACATTTGTCATCAGCGACCACCAACACCTCATAAGGCCTCCCACTAGATACCGGAGTAACAATACTTTTACCATCCTTCTGACAAGAAGCAAACACCGATACAACGAATATAAGACTTAAATAAAAGACAAAACGTTTCATAAATTCTAAAACTAAGTTTTCAAATACAGACTAATTACACGGATCAATTCTAAAAACCATTCATGAGATTCAGTTTAAGCATATATCCTTCACGTAATGCCTGCTTGATATCATATACTACTCCTTCAGAAGCATCTGAAGGTACCTTCAATGACACTGCAAGGTTTTCAGCCTTATTTTCCTTACACCACTGCTTGATTTTCGAAGAAAGTTCATCCAGTGAAAAATCCTCCAACTCACCTACTATCACATTATCTTTCAAAAAACGGACTTCATATCCCGGCAACGGAACACTCTTATCGGCCACACCTGCCGGTACATCCGCATATGCTTTCGGAGAAGCATAATAGAAACGGGAAATCAGACATTCATTCACCAGTTTCTGAGGATAAGTTTTCGAAAGCTCCCGTCTGACCTCATCATACGCTTCTACCAATTTCTGCTTGGCGGCAGTAATAGCTCCCATCTTCGCATTACGGTCTGCAACAATACGGACAACAATAGGAAACATTTCCTCTTTCTGTTCAGAATACAATTTGACGAAAGAGTCTTTCAATTGCTTCCTGGCCTCGTCCGTCATGGCTTCATAATCAACAAACTTCTTCTTTGAAATAGGCTTTTCAGGCCCGAAAAGAAACTGGTTCCGCTGGTTACAATACAATTCCAGCACATACGCCTTTTCCGACGATATATGATCCTGCATCAAGTTGTCTGCATTCCGCTGCTGTGATGTGTCCCTCACCATTAATCCGGATTTTTCTTTTCCTTGATTCTTCGTTTGAAGAGCTGCACCATAATCCGCTACCGTTTCTTTCACTTCCGGCCTCGCAAAGGCATACACGACCCCTGCAGCCAAAGGTACGGCTAACAAGACACGTAGCCGGACCCACTTACTGGTTCTTCTTTTCGACATCATAGATATACGTTTTTTAAGTGAACTGTGAGTAAAACCGCAAGCCATAGAGTAGAGCCTTGAGCCCACTGCTTTCCTCACCAATAATAATTGATATGTTTTTACATCGATGCCTTGATTCAACACACCTTCATCGGCCTGATACTCATGAACACCATTAAGTTCATACCTCAGTTTCCACACCAACGGATTCCACCAATGAAAGATTAGAATAAACTGTATCAACAGATTGTCATAACAATGCCCATACCGGCAATGCATCTCCTCATGCAGACGGACCGGAGAATATTCTTCATACTCCTGACTGTTCATGACGATATACGTTCCCCAGCTAAAAGGACGGACAGGAATATCGTACAACACCCATCGAAATCCATTACATTCTTTATATTCCTGCCGACTTATCCAACGGAACAGACGGATATAGCCTACAACCCATTGCAAAAGGATGAAAGCACAGCCCGACAGATAAACTACCATTGACAACACAAGCCAACCCCAATAATTGGCTTCCTTCTGAGTAATTTCCACCATACCGGAAGCAGAAGCAGATACTACATCAACAGGCTGTTTCCATTCCTCCATAAGTATAAAAGGAGACTGCACTAAGGGTTCATGCTCTAAATCCAGAGAAACAAAAGGCAATAACAGACAAGTCAGCATTCCGCCCACCAGCACCCATCGGTTCAAAGAAAAGCGAGTGGTCGAAGCACAAAGCAACTTATAGAATCCATAAAGCAATGTCAGGCAGAAAGAGCTTTTCAGTAGATAGGTTAAAAAGGCTACCATAGGTTCAAGATTTACGATTATTCTTCCCCTGCTCTATCTGAGCTATCAGCTGCTTCAGTTCATCCAGATTCATTTTCTCATCTTCAATAAACTGAGAAACCACCTTGGTATAAGAATTGTCAAAATACTGAGAAACAATCTCTCCGATAGCCGAACCCTTGTATTCATTTCCTGTTATTTTTGCTTCATAACGGTAGGTGTTTCCAAACGCCCGATAACTGACAAAGCCTTTTTCTACCAACAGCTTCACCAGAGTAGCTACTGTATTGTAATGGGGTTTCGGTTCTGAATAGAATGCCAACATTTCACGAATAAATAAAGGACCATGAGTCCATAAAATATTCATTATTTCTTCTTCTTTTGGTGTCAGTTTCTTCATAAACAGCTCATTTAAGATTAATACTACACGAAGATATGAAAATTATCAGACAGACAACTAAAAGTTTTAGTAGAACTACTAATATTAATAGTAATTAATAATAAAGACAAAATATCCAAACGATTTATTGAAAACACAAGCAGATTTTGACAGACATGCCAAAACTAAAATGGAACATTCAGTAAATATCCCAATTTAAGAACATAAAAAAGGCAGGAGAGCAATTCACTTTCCTGCCTTTTTCTATGTTCACATTTTATGTCTTCCTTAGAACTCGCTGGTGAAATGGAACTTGATGCGCTTGAAGTCCATCTGTGCCATCTGAAGCACATAACCGCTATCGGCCAGGAACACATCGCGTCCGTCACGGT